>ERZ807291.4338-NODE-4338-length-18899-cov-48.610751_pt1 | contig 18899 bp, 14 predicted proteins | sample MGYA00521257_ERZ807291 | MGnify/ENA primary metagenome ERZ807291 (study PRJEB31413, sample SAMN03169783) | marine metagenome | biome: Marine; feature: Water; material: Subsurface seawater | place: North Sea | collected 2011-04-28 | depth 1 m m ... | reverse complement strand
ATATGTGCCGTTCTCGGTGTGCTGCTTTTTCGCAGCGACAATCGTATCGAAGCTTATGTGAAAACGCATGGAATTATTATAGGTCGGAAAGGAAGTGTTGGAGCTCTTCATATAAGTAACGGCCCTTTTTGGCCAATAGATACTTCTTTCTATGTTGTAAAAGGGGATTATTTTGAAACCTTATATACCTTTTATTTATTAAGATCTTTGGGGCTGGGCGGCATGAACTCGGATAGTGCCGTACCAGGTTTGAACAGAGACAATGCTCATGCGCTTAAAGTTAATATTTTAGAAAAGAGAGAGGAACGGTCGGCCGTTGGTAAATTACTTTCAAAATTTGACGATAAGATCGAAAACAACCGTCGAATAAATGAAACGTTGGAGGATATGGCGCGAGCGATCTTCAAAAGCTGGTTTGTGGATTTTGACCCTGTCCATGCAAAAGCTGCCGGCAATGCACCAGCACATATGGACGCTGACACTGCTGCACTATTTCCAAGTTCATTTGGTGATGATGGTTTGCCAGTGGATTGGAGTTTAGGAAAACTAAGCGATTTAGTAGACCTGAACCCAACTGAACGAATTAAAAAAGGAGAACTAAGTTCATACGTAGAGATGGCAAATCTTCCTACGAGCGGTTCGAGCATTTCAAACGTGGTGCTAAGAGAGTTTAAGTCGGGCACCAAATTCAGAAACGGTGATACACTTTTGGCGCGCATCACCCCATGTTTAGAAAATGGAAAAACTGCATATGTAGATGTACTAAACGACGGTGAAGTCGCTTGGGGATCAACTGAATATATTGTTATGAGAACAAAAGACCCACTTCCAAAGTTTTATTCATATGTTTTGGCACGAAATGAACACTTTAGAGAGCACGCTATTAGAAGTATGACTGGCACTTCTGGTCGTCAAAGGGCGCAAGCCGATATGGTTGCCGCCTATGAAGTAGTAATACCATCAAACCAAGTTGCTTTTGCTTTCAGTGAAAAATGCCAAAATTGGTTTTCTAAGATTAGATGCAATGCTTCTGAAAACAAAATTCTCACCGAGTTACGCGACACCCTCCTACCAAAATTAATGTCCGGCGAAATCCGTGTGAAAGATGCTGAACGGGAAGTGGAGAAAGCTTTATGAGCGGCAGATTCACAGAAGACCATGTTGAACAAGCCTGCTTAGACTGGCTGGAAGCGTTGGGTTATAGTGTATTGCATGGGCCAGACATTTCACCGGACGGCTATACACCCGAACGTGCTGCTTATGATGTAACTATCCTAATCGACCGGTTCAAAACAGCATTTCATAATATAAATCCAAATCTAAGTGCCAATGCCTATGATGACGCCCTTCGTAAACTGCAACAAACTGACTTTCCAAGTTTAGTTGAAGAAAACCGTCGCCTGCATCAACTGATGGTAGATGGAGTTGATGTGAATATCACACGTGATGACGGGAGTATTGGAACAGACAAAGCCAGGCTAATTGATTTTGAAGATCCTGCAAACAATGATTGGGTGGCTATCAACCAGTTCACTGTCATTGAAGGTGGTAAAAACCGTAGACCAGATGTGGTTGTATTTGTTAATGGTCTTCCGCTTGTTGTGATTGAGTTGAAAAATCCCGTAGATGAAGACGCTACAATCGATGATGCGTATAACCAGCTACAAACATATAAAGATGAAATTTCATCTCTATTCCGAACTAATAGTTTGTTAGTCACTTCAGATGGACTGCTTGCACGTGTTGGCTCTCTTACTGCTAATAGCGAACGCTTTATGGCATGGCGTACCGTAGATGGAGATACTATAGCACCTAAGGGAGTGCCAGAGCTTGAAATATTGGTCAATGGAGTTTTCAATAAGTCTAACTTGTTATCAATATTAAGAGGGTTTACGGTTTTTGAAAATACAGGCAACGACCTGATTAAAAAGATTGCAGGGTATCATCAATTTCATGCGGTACATAAAGCAGTTCAGTGTACGATCAACGCTACAGACGATAGCGGCGACAACAGAGTTGGTGTTATTTGGCATACGCAAGGATCTGGCAAAAGCCTGTTGATGGCTTTTTATGCAGGTGAGGTTATAGCCCATCCAATGATGGAGAACCCAACTCTGATTGTGCTGACTGACCGCAATGATTTAGATGATCAATTGTTTGCAACGTTTGCTGGATGTAAAGACCTCATAAGACAAACGCCTGTGCAAGCTGACGACAGAGAGCATTTGCAAAAGCTACTAGCTGTTCCATCTGGTGGCGTCATCTTTACCACTATTCAAAAGTTCTCACCTATGCAAGGGGAGAGCGAATATCCAATGCTTACTGACAGGCGTAATGTGGTCGTGATTGCTGATGAAGCACATCGCAGCCAATATGGATTTAAAGCTAAGTTTGCCGGTGATAGTGGCCAAGTATCTTATGGCTTTGCAAAGCATTTACGTGATGCAATTCCTAATGCTTCGTTTATAGGTTTTACAGGCACACCAATTGAAGCAACAGATGTCAATACACCTGCAGTGTTTGGTGATTACATCGATATATACGACATCCAACGCGGTGTTGAAGATGGAGCAACAGTACCAATTTATTATGAAAGTAGACTGGCTCGTATTGAATTAAACCAAGATGAAATCTATAAAATAGACGAAGAAATTAATAATTTTGTAGATGATGAGGATACGACAGAGGCAGAACAGAAAAAGGGTAAATGGTCACGCGTAGAAGCTTTAGTTGGCGCTGAAAACAGGTTGAAAATGGTTGCAGCTGATTTGGTAAATCATTTTGAGTCACGAGTTGAAGCAATGGATGGTAAGGCAATGATTGTTTGCATGAGCCGTCGAATTTGTATAGCACTTTATGACGCCATTATTGCTATTCGACCTCAATGGCACAGTGGTGACGACGATAAAGGTAAGGTTAAAGTCGTAATGACTGGATCAGCTTCAGATCCTAAAGACTGGCAGCAACACATCGGTAATAAGTCAAGGCGAGATCTACTAGCTAAACGTGCAAAGAAAGCAAATGATGAATTAAAAATTGTCCTTGTTCGCGACATGTGGCTTACGGGTTTTGATGCTCCCTCAATGCACACAATGTATGTCGATAAGCCAATGAAGGGGCACGGCCTTATGCAGGCGATTGCCCGTGTTAACCGTGTATTTAAGGATAAACCAGGTGGTCTAATTGTTGATTATATAGGCATTGGTCAAAGTCTTAAGAATGCACTAGGTAGCTACTCTGGAGGTGACAAGAGCAACACGGGGATAAGTCAAGCCGACGCTATTGCCGTGATGTTGGAAAAGTATGAAATTGTTAAAGACATGTTCTTTGGATTTGATTACTTACCAGGATTACAAGGTGAAGCAAAGGATCGCCTGGCAGTTATGGCTGGTGCAATGGAGTGGATACTAGAAGCACAACGAAAAGTAGCTGAAAAAGAAACGTCAAAGGATGCCAAGAAACAAGCACACCGAAGATATTCAGATGCAGTGCTTAACCTCAGCAAAGCCTTTGCACTAGCGGCTTCCAGTGATGAGGCAAAAGTTATACGTGATGAAGTAGGTTTTTTCCAAGCTATACGAGCAGTCTTAATTAAAAGCGTAGGATCAAAGAACAATGGCAAGGATAATGATCTAGCTGTGCAGCAGATTATTAGCCGTGCTGTGATATCAACTGAAATTATCGATATCTTGCAGGCAGCTGGAATGGAGTCTCAAGACATATCCATTCTTTCTGATGAGTTCCTTAAAGAAATTCAAGGGATGGAAAAAAAGAACTTAGCATTGGAAGCACTGAAAAAACTAATCAATGGTGAGATTAAGTCAAAGTTGAATTCACGTGTTGTAAAAACTAAAGCCTTTTCAGAAAGATTGGCTGAATCAATAAATAGATATCACCTTAATGCTCTTACAACAGCTCAGGTTCTTGAGGAATTGATTAAGCTTGCTAAGGAAATTCGTGCTGAAATGGAAAACCGTGGAAAAGATGGTTTGTCGGAAGATGAAGTGGCTTTCTATGAGGCTTTATCAGAGAACGACAACGCTGTTTATTTAATGGGTGATGCAAAGTTAAAACTAATTGCCCATGAATTACTCCAGTCTGTTCGCTCTAACGCAACTGTTGATTGGCAACAAAGTGAAATGGCTAGAGCCAAGATAAGGGTAGCTGTTAAAAGGATCTTAAAGAAATATGGTTACCCTCCAGACCTTGAAACTGAAGCGATAAAAGTGGTGTTGCAACAAGCTGAAGCCTCCTCACAGAAATGGGCAGCTTAAGCTTTAACGACATAATAAACGTGGTGGTTGTTCAACAATTAGCCACTAAATTACTTAATCACTCTATGTAGGGTATGTAGGGTTCACCCTTAGGTTCTCTATATTTAAATTTATAGTTCAACCTAAGGTATAACCCTACATAGTCTACATGCAATTGTGTCTAAAGATTAAAAGTTATAACAACTACCATTATTCTTTAATTTGATGTCGAGATAAACTTTATTGTTTTGAACTCTGTCTTTCTTAAGATCACGCTCTTGCATTCTTCTACTAAAGATGACTTCAGAAATAGAGTTAGTGGAATCATCTTCAGAGTTGACCTCATTCCATAGTTTATATCTGTCGTATAAATCTCGTGCCTTAACCTTAGAACCAGGGCTTTTCTCTATGCACTCTTTGATAAAGTTGCCTAAGACATCATTTTCTGACTTATACTCTTCTGTGGCGTCATCTATGGCCTTACATGGTCCAAGACCTGATTTGCCACCTGATTTCTTAAGTTCTTTATACCAGTGATAGGCACCATCGACGCACCACTTAAAGACACCATCTCTTTCTTTTAGTAGTTGCTCGTAAAGAGTTGAATTAACTCTAGGCCCAGAGAAAGTTTGAGTAAATGGGATGATCTTAATCCTTCTCCAAAAACCAAAAGACCCGTCCTTAGCATAAGGTAAGTGGTTCGCTGAAAACCAAAGTTTGAATTCAGGCTTAAATTCAAATGCTGACTTAGTTAACTTGGTACCTCTAAGAGTATCACCACCTGTAAGCTTTTTTATTGTCGACTCACTAAACCTTACATGGCTATCTGTTTCTGATGCCAGGGCGTACCTTACACCCATTAACTCACCAACAGCCTCAAGTTCACGAACACCTGACTTTTGTTTGCTTAGGAATGTCTCAAAGTCAGTCGCTTTACTGTAGTCTTTGAGTATGTGCATTATGATTTCAAATAGAGTTGACTTACCGTTAGATCCGGTTCCATAGGCATAAAACAACTTCTGTTCTAACACCGAACCTGTGATTGAGTAACCAATAGCTCTTTGAACCCATCTGATTAACTCAAGGTCATTACCAAAGACCTGATTAATAAAGTTAATAAAGGTAGGTGCTTTGGCGTTAGGATTATATGACACTCTAGCTAGCTTGCTGATAAGCCTGTGTTTATGAATGCCTAATAGCGTCTTTGATTTAAGGTCTACGACCCCGTTCATACAGTTAATCAAACTCGTATCTTTATCAAAGTCACTCATTGAAACAACAAGGTCTTCATGTTTAGAGGCCATACTAATCATCGATTGTATTTTACTATTGCTTTGCGATTGCTTAGACCATCTCAGTAACTCCTGTTTTCTCATTATGTCTTTAGTTTGTAAGGCTTCGGTTTCAATGTTTTTTATTGTTTCATAAGCCTTTTGGGTTGCATAGGTGTTATCTTTGCAATACTTCCACCTCATACCATCCCAAACAAACCAAGATGAAGGCGTGCCTGTTGATTTTATAGTGTCTTTATACTGGTCTACAAATCTATTCATGTTTCCCATATCTGTGCTTTCATAGTTGTTTTGATTGTCGTTATTTGATTTGGTCGTGCTCATTAAGCTCTCCTTTAGTCCTCAATTGGGACAAATAAAAAAGCACCACTTGATCACTCAAGTTGTGCTTAGGGTTGATTGATTTTGATTGTGAAAAACTCCTAGTTTGAAATAGTTGTTTATCTAATGGGTGGACACAAAACGTTTTTGCTCATGCCAACCTAATGAAAAACAGTATTTCAGATGTTTTGGTTTAGTAGTTTCTCAAGGGGTGGACATAAGTCCCTATTTCTATCTTCAAACCCTTGCTGTGATTGGAAAAAACTTCAGATTTATATCATTGTGATATTTACGTGTTTTGTAGGTGATATTTTGATCCATTATTGATCCACTGGTGATCCAATGAGAAGCAAAAAACACCTTTAATTGACTAAATATTAGAAAAACAAATAAACATCCACTTGACATTTTGACGACAAAGAGCCTATGGTTTTATCATTATATATCAATTGGTTACAAAGGATTAGAGTAGGGGATCAAACAATTATTTTGCTTCGGATTGCGTAGCGCAGCCTGGTAGCGCATCTGGTTTGGGACCAGAGGGTCGGGAGTTCGAATCTCTCCGCCCCGACCAACATTGAAAGTGTTGAAAGCTATATCAGGCAACATTCCCTTATTTTCTAATAAATTTATTTGACTGCATAAAATAGTGGTATTGTTTAACTATTAATCTTTTTTTGTTTACTTAAGTATTTTTGATCTGCATTCATTGCTTATATTTGATATGTTGCTATGATTATGCTGTATAAATAATGATAGGTTTATGAGATGCTTGATGACGCCTATGGAAACCCTGTTGCAACACTCTCAGTTCAGGCACGTGATGCTTATGACTTAGGAGTTAGTAAGTTTCTTGGGGCAGAGTTGGGTGTTTCAGATGCGTTTGAAACTGCTATTAATGCTGACGAGAGCTTTGCACTAGCATACATAGGCCTTGCTCGTAATTTGCAGTTACTGGGCCAACCTGATCGTGTAATGTCATGTCTTAGAAAATCCCGTGATCTAGCATCAAGTTTGAGTGCGCGAGAGCGTTCACACATTGAAGCATCTACTTTACTTTTAGAGGGTAATGCACCTGCAGCTCGTGCTGCTGTTTATAAACACGTTGAAGAGTGGCCCGCTGATGTCATGATCGCTCAAATGTGTACAAGTGTCTTTGGTTTAATTGGTTTTTCTGGCTTGCCTGGACGCGAGGCAGAACAACTTGCCTTTATTTCTCGTCTATCGCCTTACTACGGTGACAATTGGTGGTTTCGTACCCAATTAGCATTTGCCCAGATAGAAGTTGGTCAACTTGCATCAGCTCAAGAAAACATAGATATTGCAATGAATGCTAATCCAAGAAGTGCGCACACGGCTCATATTCGTGCACATCTCTATTATGAAAATATGGAAGATAAAGAGGGTCTTAACTACTTATCAAATTGGTGCAAGGATTATGATCCATCAGCAACGTTATACAACCATATTTACTGGCATGTTGGACTTTGGTCTTTAGAAACAGGTGACATAGATCGGATGTGGCAAGTTTTGGATATCAATATTTCACCAGAGCAAAGTCAAGGGCCACCGCTGAACGTTTTAACCGATGCTGCATCACTTTTATTTCGTGCAGAACTTGCAGGTTTAAAAGTTCCTGTTGAGCGTTGGAAAAAACTTAGTGCATATTCTCTTGCAAGATTTCCAAACCCTGGACTAGGATTTGCAGACCTTCATGCTGCTATTACGCATTCACGAAGTGGCAACAGAGATGCGCTTGAAGCTCTAATACACAGCAATAATGGACCAGTAAGTGACCTTACTAAGACTCTTGCGACAGGGTATAAAGAGATGGAAGATGAAAATTGGGCTATGGCGGCCAAACAATTCTGTCATGCCATGCGCGACCATGCCAGGATCGGCGGTTCTAAAGCACAACGTGATCTAATTGACTACTCACTAGCTTCTTGCCTCGTCCGCGATGGTAGACAACAAGAAGCCCGAACACTTTTGTCAATAACTAGGCCAAGAGCAATAACTAAAGAAGTGGTAGCTGGTCTTTAACGTCACTGATTGAGCTTACAAACTTAATTTTTTATCGATTAATATACTAAGCTATTATTGGTTCTTGATCACCAACTAATGTAACCCTATGCATTATTCTTTTGATGTTATTATTATCAAAAGGCTCTACTGAATGCATAGTACAACGATTATCCCACATTACTATATCGTGATTATTCCAAGAATGTTTATATACATACTTTGGTTGTGTTGCGTGATTAGTTAAGTAATCTAATAATTCTCTACCTTCGTTATAATTATAATCTACAATGCTTACCATTGTATGAGGAGATAAAAAAAGACTAGGCTTTTTTGTTGAGGGGTGTCTTCTTACTAAAGGATGAATTACTGGATCAAGTTTAACGTAATCACCTTTATTTTTTCTTTTGCTCAATTCTTTAGACAAACTTATTATATAATCATGGTCATGAATTACTTCTAATTTTTTAATTTTCTCTTTTATAGATTTATCTAGATCCTCATAGGCTTTATACATGTTGGCAAAAAGAGTATTTCCTCCTTCATTAGTAGTAGAAATACCATGAAGGATAGACCCATTACTTGGAATCTTTCTAAACGAGCTATCAGTGTGCCAAAGCCAGGATTGTTTTAAATATTGCCATGAAGTTTCTTTGTTAGGAATAATGTTTCCATTTTCATCAACATTAGAAACTCTATAAATTTCAGGGTTTTTTGAGGATCTATGAGATAAAGATGGATGAACTTCAAGGTTACCAAATCTCTTTCCAAATTTGATGTGATCTTCATCAGAAATATTTTGGTTAGGAAATAAAATTATTAAATGCTCAAGCCATAGGTTTTTTATTTCTTGAAAGGTATGATCATCAATGTTTGAAAGAGTAATCCCTTGAATTGAAATTCCAATATTTTCATGTAATTTTTTTACAATCATAATATACTTAATTTATTACAGTACTTTGATAATTTAAATTTTATTTAAATATTTCAAAATATCAATATTATTTAATTTTATAGAAAACCTTTAAAACCATCTGATAAAGCTGCTAAACATCTCTATTTCTTTCTAATGTCACTACCAATGATTTGGCTAGAACCATGCCAAGTATCATTGTCATAACAAAAAGAAATGTTCCCTTACTTCCAGTTAGAATAGATGTAATTGCAGGGCCTGGACAAAATCCTCCAAGACCCCATCCAATTCCAAATATTGCAGCTCCTAAGAGCAGTCGAAAATCTAGATCACTTTTCGTTGGAAAATGAAATAATTTTTCGAAAAAAGGTGACTTTCGTTTCTGTACCAACCAGAAACCTGGCATTGTAATAAATATTGCTCCACCCATTACTAAAGCTAGGCTTGGATCCCAATTACCAAAAAAATCTAAAAAATTTTGAACCTTTGCAGGGTTAGTCATGCCTGACATAATCAAACCAATTCCAAAAATTAATCCTGTTACGAGGGTTATAAAGTTACGCATAATTTAACCCTATAATCCATGTCTTAAAAACAGAACAGTCAGAAAGGATGTAGTCATGAAAACGCTAGTAGCTACTATAGATCTTGTTGACATACGAGAAATTCCACAGACACCATGTCCACTTGTACATCCGTTGCCAAACACGGCTCCAAAACCAACTAACAAGCCTGCTATGCTAAGAACTAAATAATTATTTGAAACAAACTGAACTGGCATACCTCCATCTATAAAATACCACGTTGGGATAGCTAAAATCAGACCCGCAATAAAAAGTAAACCTTGAGATAACTCTGATCTATGAATAGAGGGGGGAAGTATTCTTGATACAATTCCACTTATTCCAGCGATACGCCCATTTGTAATTAAAAGTATAACAGCTGATATACCAATCAGCATACCTCCTACAAGAGAACTTAATGGTGTAAATTCAGTTTCCATTCAAAATTTCCTTTAGCACTATTCTTTTTAATTTGTTTAATATATTGCTATAACTTATTATAAATTGACCATAAAACTAATAGTGGATTTTAACATGAACTTTGCAAAAATAAACGACATTTCTATTCATTTTAATTATTTAAAAAATAATGAAAATAAACCAACTATAGTTTTTTCTAATTCCTTGGGCACTGATTTTCGTATTTGGCAAAAATGTGTAGATGATCTTGCTAAAGATTATAGCGTACTTTTATATGATAAACGTGGACACGGTCTGTCTGGCTTAGGTCAAACTCCTTACATAATCGATAATCATGTAAATGATCTAATTGCATTGATGGATAAACTTGAAATTTCAAATGCTTTATTAGTTGGTCTTTCTGTAGGAGGTTTGATAGTTCAGGGTGTTTATCACTCAAGGCCTGACCTGGTCTGTGGATTAGTTTTATGCGATACTGCAGCTAAAATTGGAAATGAGACTATGTGGAATGATCGTATTGAAATTGCACGAAATGGTGGTCTTGAGGCACTTTTAGAAGCAAATATGCAGCGTTGGTTTTCTCCTAATTTTCATAAAAACAATCAAATTGAATTAAGAGGTTATGAAGCAATGTTTTCTCGTACACCTCTTGAAGGTTACATAGGAACTGGCACTGCAATTCGTGATGCAGACTTTACATCTAAAGCATCATCAATCTCTGTGCCCACAACTTGTGTTGTTGGCGAATATGATGGGGCTACCAACCCAGAACTTGTTGAAGGTACTGCTAAATTAATACCTGGCTCTAAATTTGAAGTGATAAAAAATGCGGGCCATATACCTTGTGCTGAACAACCAAAAGAAATTATTCAAATTATTAGAGAAATGATAGCTATTATATAGGCGAATAATTAAAATGTATAATTTATTCCCAAATAGGTATTCTTCTTTCTATGAAAGCCTTTAAACCTTCTTGAGCATCTGGTGTTACAGCTGAATTACAAAAATCTTCAACAGCATTTGCAACGCCTCTTCTGTAATCTAAATCATTTGTTCTCATAAATGCAGCTCTACCTAATTTTAGAGCTGTTGGAGATTTCTGTGATAAATTTGTAGCTAAACTCTTTATTTCATCTGTAAAATTTTCTTCTGAAGTTACTTTACTTAATAAACCTAATGAAAAAGCTTCATCTGTATAAAATGTTCTTCCGCTGAAAAGTAATTCAAACGCTCTGTATCTCCCAATTATTTTAGGAAGATGATTGAAATGTATAGCCGGAAGCAATCCTAAATTGATTTCAGGATATCCAAACGATGAATTTTTAGAGGCTATGATCATGTCGCATGAAATGGCTAATGTCATTCCTCCACCTCTAGCTGCTCCATTAATGGCAGCTATTGTTGGCTTGCCCATGTTATATTGGGTATCCCATAAATCTATATAAAGTCGGTTTAAAAATTCTCTTATCTCTAGACCTGATTTTCCAATAATTATATTTAAATCAAGACCTGCGCAGAAAATGTCTGGAATATCACTTTTAATGATTACAACCTTAGCATTCTCATCTTTAGAGGCCAATTTTAATTGATTTAAAATTTCGTTGAGAAAATCTAAGCTAAAGGCATTGGATGGTCCCCTTGCGAGTGTTATTTCAGCAACATTATTGGTGACATTATAATATAAATGTTTGTTCATATATTTTGAATTCTACTGGAAAAATTATTTGGTTAATAAATATAAAACTTAAATTTCAGATATGAATTTATAACCATTACCCATTTTATCTAAATATCCAAATTTTGGCTCTAACATATGCCCACCGGAACAAATAATTTTATCAGTACAGACCATATCAAATACTTTTTTCCTAGATTTCATCCCATTTTCTAAATCAATATCAAATAAAACAGATATATTAGGGTCAGCAAATTGTAGATTTGGAGCGTGAAGAACATCTCCCATTTGGACAAAACTTTTATTTTGGTCATCAATCCTAAAGCCTGAGTGACCAGGTGTATGTCCTGGTAAAGAGACAGGGAAAACACCAGAAATAATTTCTTGATTAGGTTTTAAGGTTTGGACTTTGTCTTTATAGGCTTTAATAACTGACTTATTCAAATCAGCAAAATTTTTACCATTTATCTCCACATCTTCAAAATCATCTTTACTCCAAAAATTTAATTCATCTTCTAAAACCTTTACTGCTGCATTAGGAAACATAGCTTTACCATCTTTATCTATGGCCCCTGCAACATGATCTGGGTGTAAATGAGTAAAAAAAATGTCAGTTATGTCTTCTGGCTTAACATTTGCCTTCGCAATTTCATCATGAACAAATCCACAACTTGGACCAAAAAGGTCTCTGCAACCAGCATCTACTAAAAGAGTTTTATCATCCTTGAATATTAAGTAAGCGTTGACGTTATTAAGCGTTAATTTATTATTCTCGTCTGATATTTTAGTCGATGTATCATCATCGACGTTGAGTAAAATTTCTTTAGGAAGAGATAATTCGCCATCTCTTAATGCTACAATTCTGGTTGATCCGATAACTAACTCTTGTAAATCTGACATGAAGTAACTCCCAAATAATTAATTATTGTTTAATAATTTTTTTTGTTCAATATGTAATTGTCTTATTTTTATAAAAATTCTGTTTTGAATTCTGATAATTGTAACACCTCATTTACAGGTTTGTCTTCTCTTAACCTTTTTATACGTGGAAATCTTAGTGCAACACCTGATTTATGACGCTTACTTTCATTTATGGAATCAAACGCAATTTCAATAACAAACGTTTTCTCAACTTCTCTTACAGGACCAAATTTTTTTATAGTGTTATTTCGAACAAATTTATCTAATTTTTTTAATTCTTCGTCTGTAAAACCAAAATAAGCTTTACCTATCGGCGTAACTTGATTGTTGTCCCATAAACCAAATGTGAAGTCCGAATAATATGAACTTCTTTTTCCATGCCCACGGATTGCATACATTAAAATAGCATCAACAGTTTTGGGTTCCTTTTTCCACTTAAACCAATGACCTTTGGGTCGACCTGAAAGATAAGGGCTGTCAATGCATTTAATCATTAAACCTTCATGTTGATTGTCAATAATATCATTTGTTTTGATTTCTTCTAAATTATGCCAGTCTTTAAATTTGATAATTTTGGATATATCAAAAATATTATCTCTATTTTTGGCATGCCAATTCTCTAGTTTTAAACGTCTATCGATCCACGTGTGGTTTCGAAGGTCAACAGAATCTAAAAATAAAATATCGTACAACTTAATAAATGCAGGAAATTCTTTTAGGTGTTTAGAACTAACGCTCTTCCTATTAAGCCTTTGTTGTAACGAATTGAAAGTCATTGGTATATAATTTTTCCCTACTAATAATTCTCCATCAAGAACAATCATATTTTTTTGATCGATTTTTATTTCAGGAAAAGATTTAGTAATATCATCACCAGTTCTTGAAAAAATTTTAACTGTATCTTTGTTAATTATTACTTGGACTCTGATTCCATCCCATTTCCATTCAGCTACAAATCTTTCAGGGTTTAAGTTTTCAAAATCTTTTTGGTTTATGGGGTTGGCAAGCATCATGGGATTGAAAGTGTTATTTACATCAATTTCTGGTATTGGTCCTTTATCACAAAGCCATTTGAATAGGTTAGTGTAAGGAGGATTAACACCATGCCAAATTTTTTCAATATCATCTAAATTTTTATTGCTGAATTGAGCTAGAGCGCTTTTAGTTAACCTTGAAGAAACACCTATCCTTAATCCACCGCTAATTAACTTAATTATTGCCCACCTTTCTGTATCATTTGCAACTGATAGAAGGTTTTCAATAGTTTCATCTAGGTTATTTTTTTTTAAATTTTTTAACTTGTTAGTCATTTCCGAAATGTTATCTATCATTCCTTTTTTCTTATAAGGCCAAATAAGTGAAATAGTTTCAGCAAGATCTCCAACATACTCATATGAAAGTGCAAATAGTTCAGGGTCAATCTTGTTGCATACAATTTCTTTAATTTTGGAAATGGAAATATTTCTTAATTCTAAGTTGCCTGTAAGAACAGCCAAAGCAAAGCCTCTGTCAGGATCAGGAGTATTCTGGAAATAGTCAGATAATATATCAATTTTTCTGTTTCTAGATGGTGTTAATAAAAGTTTATTAATAAGCCCACTGAATTTTTTCATAATTCATTCTCATCATCTCTTCCAGACAAAGATAAAGCCAAACCTTGGATTTTATTTTGTTTGCACCAATGAACAATTGCATCTTCTCTACCATGGGTAACATAAACATTTTCTGCTTCTGTATATTTTATATAATCAGTTAATTCATTCCAATCAGCATGATCAGAAATAATAAGAGGAAGCTCTACTAAGCTTTGTTTGGCTCTTTGTTTTATTGACATCCAGCCTGAAGCTTGGCTGATTATGGGATCTTCAAATTTTCTTGCCCAAACATTTTTAATAGCCGATGGAGGGGCTAAAATTATTTCCCCATTAAAATTTTTCTTATTGGTTAGGTTAATTTTTGAGATTTTACCTAAAAATATTTCATTCTTTTGGTAGTAATTACATAATTTGTCTAAAGATCCATGGATAAATATTTCTTTGTCATAACCTTGTTGTCTTAATAAACTCAATACTCGTTGAGCTTTTCCTAAAGCATAAACCCCAATTATATGAGGTCTTTCAGGAAATAATTTAAGTGATGTTAAAAGTTTATTAATTTCTAATTTTTCTTCTGGATGCTGAAAGACAGGTAGGCCAAATGTAGCTTCGGTCACTAATGTATTACACTTTACAGGTTCAAAGCGCTTACATGTTTTATCTTTTGAAGTTTTATAATCTCCCGTAAAATTTATTTTTTCACCTTTTAATTCTGCTAGTACTTGAACGCTTCCTAAAATATGTCCTGCTGGAAAAAATGTTATAGATACTTCATCAATTTTGAGTGTTTGATTTAATTGAAGTTCTTGAAAACTTTCGGCACAGTTCTCGCCATACCTTATTTTCATAATTTCAATTGTTTCCTTTGTTGCTAAAACATTCTTATGCCCAGGTTTTGCATGATCGGCATGACCATGAGTTATTATTGCATTTTCAACTGGCTTATAAGGATCAATATGTGTATTTATTGGAATTATATGTAAATTTTTATCAATCCATTTCATATTCATATTATATAATAATGCTAGATAAATTAAAGCTTGAACCTATAAATAACTGGTTAAAAAAAAATAACTGGCATTTTTATAATCACCAACTCGAAACTGTTACCAAAACTTTACAAGGTTATGACGTTCTTCTTGTAGCTCCAACTGGTGGTGGAAAAACATTAGCGGGCTTTCTACCTGCATTAGAAGATTTAATAAATAACCAACATCCCAAAAACCAATTGCACACTCTATATATTTCTCCGCTCAAAGCATTAACAGTTGATGTGCATAGAAATCTTTTGGCTCCAATACAGGATCAAAAACTAGACATAAAAGTTGAAACGAGGACAGGTGATACTTCAAGTTATAAAAAGGCAAGGCAAAAACAAGCTCCACCTCATATGTTAATGACTACACCTGAATCCTTAGCTTTACTTTTAGCCTCACCAGAGGCAAATGATTATTTTAAATTTCTCAAATTTTTAATAATTGACGAAATCCACAGCTTAGTAAATTCAAAAAGAGGTGATTTATTATCTTTAAATCTTTCAAGGTTGGAAACTATTGCTCCAAAATGTCAAAAGTTAGGATTATCTGCAACTGTTAAAAATAAGAACTCTGTATTAGCCTTTCTGTCACAAAAAAATAAATCTATAACAATAAACGTCCAAGAAAGATCTTCTCCTTCTATTGATATTTTGAAAACTGATATAAGAGTGCCTTGGTCAGGTCATATGGCCAGTTACGCTATAAAAGATATTTATAAAAAAATAATAAACTCAACTATGAGCATCGTATTTGTAAACACTAGGGCTCAAGCTGAATTAGTGTTTAACAAACTTTGGCATGAAAATGAAAAGAATTTAAAAATAGCTATTCATCATGGCAGTTTAGAAAAAGAAATGAGAAGAAAAGTTGAGAATATGATGTCACGGGGTCTACTAGATTGTGTAGTAGCAACTAGCTCACTGGACCTAGGTATTGATTGGGGAAATATTGATTTAGTTATTCAAATCGGATCACCCAAAGGAATTGCAAGATTTTTACAACGTATTGGAAGGAGTAATCATAGATTAAATGAACCATCAAGAGCTTTATTAGTACCATCCAATAGGTTTGAGTATTTGGAGTGTGTCTCAGCCATATCATCAATTAGGGAAAATATTTTGGATGAAATTAATGATAAAGAGGGGAGTCTAGATGTTTTAGCTCAACATATTTTGGGAGTTGCTTGCAGCAAACCTTTTGAAGTAAATGAATTGTTTACTGAAATAAAAAATTCTTGGCCATACAGAAATTTGCAGATCAAAAAATTTCTTGAAGTTTTGGAGTTTGTAAAAAATGGGGGGTACTCTCTTAAAAATTATGATCAATATTCTAAGATTGGTCTTAATAAGGAAAATCTTTATACGATTAAAAATAAAAATATAAGAAACAAATATAGATTGAATGTAGGGACTATAGTTGAGTCATATATGCTTAAAGTAAAGCTTGGCAATAGAACTTTAGGTCAAGTAGAAGAATGGTTTATAGAAGGTTTAAATGAAGGTGATACTTTTTTATTTGGCGGGAGAATTTTAGAATATCAATATTTATCTAATAACAATGTTATAGTAAGAACAACTAAAGATCAGCAGCCTAAAATTCCTTCATACGCAGGAGGTAGATTGCCTTTAAGTTCAGAACTTTCATTTCAAGTGCGTTCATTAATTAGCAAAGAAGAAAATTGGAAGAACCTTCCGTCTCAAATAAGTGAATGGCTCAGGTTACAACTAAAATTTTCCAATATACCTGGTCCTGAAGAACTTCTAGTAGAAACATTTCCTCGAAATATTAAGAATAAAAAAAGATATTTTCTAATTTGTTATTCATTTGAAGGAAGAAATGCCAATCAAACATTAGGTTTTTTAATATCTAAAAGAATGCAAAGAATGGGCTATAAACCAATTGGATTTGTTGCAACTGAATATGCGTTAGCGATTTGGTCAATGAACATGGTTGAAGATATTAATATTCTTCTGAGTGATGATATAATGCTAGATGATTTGTATGAATGGTTAGAAGAAACTCCACTTTTGAAGAAGAACTTTAGAGATGCAGCAATAATTTCGGGTTTAATTGAAAGAATAATTCCTGGGCAAAAAAAGACTGGTAAGCAGATAATGTTTAACTCAGATCTTATTTTTGATGTTCTAAAAAAACATGAACCTAATCACTTACTATTACAAGTTGCCAGGCAAGATTCTTACAGAGGTTTAATTGATTTAGACAGGTTAAGCAAATTTTTAAAAAGGATAAAAAAAAATATTATTCTTAAAAAACTTAATCAAATTTCACCTCTTGCCATTCCACTTATTTTAGAAATTAATAGGCAAACTATAGATAAATCCGAAGTAAATGAATATTTCCTTCAAGAATTAGAAGAGCAAATGACTAAGGAAGTAGGTCTGAATTGAAATCTTTTAAATTTAAGAATCATGAATTTCAAATTAGTTTAGACGGTATATTATTTTGGATAGAAAAAAAAATTGCTATCATATCTGATTTACATCTTGAAAAAGGTTCTAGCTATGCATCAACCGGGCAGTTAATACCTCCATATGATAGTTTGGAAACACTTAATAATTTAATTAAAAATTTAGAAAAAAATAAAGTTTCAGAATTAATTTTTCTTGGTGATACTTTTCATGATGACCAAGCCTCAGAAAGAATGTCTCATGAAACAGATCTTTTATTTAAAAGATTAATCAAAACATATAAGGTTATTTTTATTCGTGGTAATCATGATAATAAATTAAGTATAGATGGTGTTATTTGTTGTGAAAAATATGTTTTAGACGGTATTCATTTCATTCATGAAGCATCGAAAGAAAATATTAATCAAGTTTCAGGTCATTTTCACCCGGTAGCATCATTAAGAGTCAATTCAAAAAAAATTACAGCTAAATGTTTGGTTCATTCTGAAAATTTAATAATTCTACCCTCTTATGGACAGTATACAGGAGGATTAAACATAACCAAATCTCCTCTTAGAGAATTTATAGATGTAAACTCAACTATCTATCTTTTATCTAACAAATCAGTCTATAAACTTCCTGTAAGTAAAATAAAAAATTTACTCTAAAATCTAAGTGGCATATTTCTTGCTTTGTCTAGTATATGACATTTAATGGAGTTAAATATGTATGGTATTAAAGTTTGGTTATCTGAAGATACTAAGGATTGGTACTTATTGAGAGATATGGATGACGGTGTTGTACATGTTTGGGACAAAAAAGAAGATGTTATTAATATTCAAAAAAATCTCAAATGTAAAAAATCTGCAATTACTAAAATCATGTCAAATGCAATATTAGATAGAGCAAATTACAAACGCAAACAGCTAGAACATTTAAAATATTTTCTTAAATAATAATTGGTAAAACTATTATTTTCAGTTTAGATAATTAATATTAATTTGGATTATGATGGTTTGTATTTTTTAAGAAAAAATATATTTGGCATTTTTATTGTCAGTCTAGTTGTATTTATGTCGACTTATATTAGTAAAGCCTTATCGGCTAATAATTTACTAATTTCTTCTGCTTTTTTGTGTGTTTTTATAGGCCTTTTGTTAGGTAATATATTTTCATTTCAGGAAAAAATAGCGCCATTTATTGATTTTAGTCTAAAAAAATTGTTAAGAGTTGGCATTGCTTTTTTAGGGTTAAGTTTAAGTTTAAGTGAACTTTTAAGTTATGGTTCAACAGCCATTTTACTTGTAATTATTAACATAGTTATTGCATTTTTAATTATAACTTTTCTTTGTAAGTTATTTAAAATTCCAAGTAAATTAGGGTATTTAATCACAATGGGTACTTGTATTTGTGGTGTTACTGCCGTAATAGCTACATCCTCAATTATTAAATCAGATAAGAACGAAACTAGTTATGCTG
>ERZ807291.4327-NODE-4327-length-18925-cov-8.988129_pt1 | contig 18925 bp, 15 predicted proteins | sample MGYA00521257_ERZ807291 | MGnify/ENA primary metagenome ERZ807291 (study PRJEB31413, sample SAMN03169783) | marine metagenome | biome: Marine; feature: Water; material: Subsurface seawater | place: North Sea | collected 2011-04-28 | depth 1 m m ... | reverse complement strand
TACATCTATTAATAGCATTATCTAACTCCTTATCTGAATATTTACTCAAGGAATCAATAACTACTATTTGGGATAGTATAGTATATTGTTTACGTGTTAAGTATACTGATAATCAATAGAATAGGGGATTTAAGGGTGTTCTTTACACTTCTGTCTATTTTCCAATACAGAAGTTTGAAAATATATTACCTAAAACATCATCATTTGTTATTTCCCCAGTTATCTCTGCTAAATGTTGTATTGATTTTCTTATATCAACTGAAAGTAAATCTCCAGAAATATTAGATTCAATTCCTGTATTTACCTCCTTTATAGCTGTTAAAGCATTAATTAAAGCTTCATAGTGTCTTGAATTACTAACAATAGTGTCAGTGTAAGGGTTTAAGATATTAACCATTTTAATCAGCTTAGTTTTAAGCTTTGATATAGAATTTAAGTCGTTAACTGAAATTTGAATTAAATCATGATTTTTTAATTCACTAATTAATTTTGGGTTTTTATTCTTTAAATCAATTTTATTCCTAACTAAAATAATATGTAAATCATCCCTTTTAAAGGTTTCAAGATCTGCATTAATTTCTTTCAAATTTGTATCATTACAATCAAATAGATATAATAAAATTTTAGCGTTGTTAATTTTTTCTTTGGTTTTTTCGATTCCTTTAGATTCAATAATGTCATTAGTTTTTCTTAGACCAGCAGTATCGGTAAATCTAAATTTAATTCCATCAATATTCAAACAGTCTTCTATACTATCCCTAGTTGTTCCGGGAATATCTGAGACAATAGCTCTTTCCTCATTTAATAAAGTATTTAAAAGAGATGATTTTCCTGCATTTGGTTTTCCAGCTATTGCTACAGAAATACCATTTTTTAAAACATTTCCTGATTTAAAAGAATCAATTAGATTTCCTAATTCTAAAATAATTTTGGTTATAAGTTTTTTAAATTCATTTCTTTCAGCAAATTGAACGTCTTCTTGAGAAAAATCTAATTCAAGTTCTATCATAGATGAAAAATGTAATAATTCACCTCTTAATTTCTTAATATCTTCGCTAAATCCACTTTTCATCTGTTGCATGGCTAATTTATGAGATCCTTCATTTTCAGAAGCTATTAAATCAGCTACTGCTTCAGCTTGATTTAAGTCCATTTTACCATTGATAAATGCTCTTAATGTAAATTCACCAGGATTTGCAATACGTACCCCATTGTCAATATATAAATCAATAATTTCTTGTTGAATAAATGTAGATCCATGGCACGATATTTCTATTGTGTCTTCACCTGTATATGAGTTTGGACCTTTAAATAAAGTGACAAGAACTTCATCCAATTCATGTTTATTTTTAATTAAATGACCTAAGTGAACAGTGTGTGATTTTTGGTCGGATAATTTTTTATCACCTTTTGGTTTAAAAAGTTTTTCAGTTACAGGAATAGCATCAGTTCCCGAAATTCTAATGACAGAAATTGCACCAAGTCCATTTGGGGTTGCTAAGGCTACAATAGTTTCTTGGTTAATCATTAAATTTTTTTAGTAAACGTACTTCTTTTTTTGTGTAATTCAGTTTCGTAATTTTTCCAAAATGCTTGTATAGAAGTGTTTTCTATTAATTCTGGATTTGTTTCTACTTCTGTTATTCCTCTTTTATTAAACATCGTTTGAAGGTCATTAAATAAGATTGCAGTAACTCCCTTGTTTTGGTAATTTGGATCAACACCAATGAGATAAAGAGAAGCCTTGTTATTAAACTTTTGAGCTTTTAAAATATTTAAAAAACCAAATGGAAATAATTTTCCGTTAACTTTTTTTAATGCTCTTGAAAATGAAGGCATTGTAATTGCGAATGCAATTAATTTTCCATTTATGTCAACTACACTTTTTATAAAGTCTGGGTGTATGTATTTAATATACTTTTCTTTGTAATGATCAACTTGATATTTTTGTATGGGAACAAAAGTTTGAAGTGTATTATAAGTTTTATTTAAAAGATCAAACATTTCATCTAAATAGGGGACAACCTCTTTTGTGCTTTTAAAATTCAAAGGCTTTAACTTATATCTTTTCATAATCAACTCAGAAAATTTTTTGACTTTTTCTGGAGCTTTATTCTCATCGAAAATTTGTATTCTGTATTCGACCCATTCTGCAAGTTTTTTCATTTGGAGTTTTTTTAAATGCTCCATTTGATATGGATTGTGATACCAAGTAATCATAGTATTCAATTCATCAAATCCATAGGTTAATAATCCTGCTTTATCCATATTAGAAAATCCAACTGGTCCCTCAATAAATGAAAGTTGTCTTTGTTTTCCAAAGTTAATTACTTCGTCCATTAATTTTTTTGAAACCTCGAAATCATCTATAACATCATACCAGCCAAATCTTAATTTATTTTTCTTTTGTTCTTTAACTTCAATCCAATTAACAATAGCTGCTATTCTGCCAACAATCTTATTTTCTTTGTATGCTATAAAAAACTCAGCTTCGGCATTTTTAAAAACAGGATTTTTTGATTTGTCCATTGTGTTTAATTCTTCTTTTGAAATAGGAGGAACCCAATATTTAGAATTTTTATAAAGATCAAATGGAAAGTTTACAAAATCTTGGAAATCTTTAGAGGTCTTTGCTTTTTTAACAACTATCATCTTTTGGTTTTTCTATTGTTTTTTTTGATTAATCTATTTTCTTTTCTGTCATATCGCTTGTTGATTTTGTCTTGTTTTTTAATCAATTTATAATCTTTTTTTGTCTTTTTAGTATTCTTTTTTCTTTCTTTTTTTAATGCTTTCTTTTCTTTTCTATCAATAGGTATCTCATCCTCATACCAATCAAATCTAGTAGAAACACCTAGGCTAACATAAAGATTACTGGGAGTCTTTTTAGAATTAAATCCAAAACTTGAATCAATTTGAAGATCATTATTAAATAAATAAGCCGTTCCAAATTTAAAATAATTATCAGAGTAAATATCATTTTTAAATGTTTCAAGCTCTAAAAATGAAGACCATCTTGGGTTTTTAAAATTATGAGTTAATGTTGTAATAAAATTAAATATAGAGTAGGAGGCACCAAGTCTGTCAAGAGAGATATTGTTAACTAAAACCCATTTTCCTAAAAAATGATTTTGAGTAATCAAACCAACTTTTGGGTTAATAGATTTTTCATTTATTTCAAACACAGTTCCTTTTTTAAAAATAGTAAACGGATCATCAAAACTGTTGGATTTGCTTGAAATGTAATTTAATCCTGTGTACACTGAGATGGCGGGTATAAAATCAGTTAATTTAATATTTCTGTTTTTTTTCCAACTCAGTAAGTTCACACTATGCCATTTTTTATTTTTAAATGGATCAAATACTAAAAATTTAAATCCCAATGTTTGTTTTCCTAAAAAAGAGTTATCGTAGTAATTATTTACAAGATTATCAGTGACTCTATTTTCATTATAAGAACCATCTAAAAAAACCTCTAATTTATTATTCAAAAAACCATATCTCAAAGTATAAGAATATTTCTCTTCTAAAATTATAGAATTATTATAGTAACTATTTTCATAATTTGAATTTTTATACCCTAATTCAAATTGAAGCACGTTTTTTCCAATTGAAAAAGCCCCATGAGAAAGTCCAGGTCTATTAGAGTTTATAGTTTCTGTATATTGAGAATTTATTGAAAAACAATTAACTATAACTAAAAAAAAAGTAATATATACTTTCATAGTATTTAAAGTAAATTTAAAAAATATCATTAAATGATGTTTTAGATATTTAATTAAAATCATTAATTGTATTTTTAATTAATATTTATGGAAACTTTTTTTGAAATTTTACTAATATTAATTCTTTTGAGTTTTCTTTTAAGAAAATTAGCACCATATATTATTGCCTATTTTTTAAAAAGATTAGAAAAAAAAATTACAAATAAATTTGATCAAAATATTAATAAAGATTTTCATACATCTCAAAAAAAGCAAAAAAAAGAGAAAGTGGGTGAATATATAGACTATGAAGAAATAGATTAATGAAAAATATATTAACTCATCTAATATCTATAGTTTTTTTAGCAATTATTTCTGTTGCTTATTTTTATCCAGTTCTTTCTGGAAAGTCAATTCAGCAATCTGATATATCTCAATTTATGGGAATGTCAAAGCAAATTGTAGATCATCGTGAAAAGTATAACGAAGACCCATATTGGTTAGATAACGCATTCTTAGGAATGCCATCTTATCAAGTGAGTGCTAAGTATCCTTACGACATACTTACATTAATTGATCAAGCAATAAGATTCTTACCTCGTCCTGCTGATTATTTATTTTTATACTTATTATCTTTTTATTTCCTAATTGTTTCCCTAAATATTAATTATAAATATGCATTATTAGGTGCCTTAGCTTTTGGTTTTTCAACCTATTTAATAATAATTCTTGGAGTTGGTCATAATACTAAAGCTCTTGCATTAGGTTATTTACCATTTATTGTAGCAGGTTTTCTAATGATTCTAAATCAAAAGTATTTGAAAGGATTTTTAATTTCTACACTTTTTTTAGCTCTTCAGGTTCATGGAAATCACTATCAAATGACATACTATTCATTAATTATGTTATTTATTTTGGTTTTGATTTACTATTATGATTTTATCAAATCAAAGGATTTTAAAAAGATATACAAAACAAGCTTAATATTTTTCTCTGTTGGTGGGTTGGCATTATTAATGAATGCACCTTCCTTATTAGCAACAAAAGAATACTCCGAGTTTAGTACAAGAAGCAAAAGTGATATTACTATTAATCCTGATGGATCACCCAAAGAATCTTTAAGTGGATTAGATAAAGATTATATTACTGAATATAGTTATGGAATTATTGAAAGTTTTAACCTATTGTTTCCAAGATTTATGGGTGGAGGGAGTTCTGAGCGTATTAGAGAAAACTCAAAACTTATGGAATTCATAAGATCTTTAGATTCAAATCAAGCTCAACAAGTATATCAATATTCCAAAATGTATTGGGGAAATCAACCCATAGTAGCTGCACCTGCTTATATAGGAATTTCAATTTTCTTTATTTTTTTAATTTCAATTTTATTGGTTAATGATTTAAATAGAAAATGGATTTTAATTGCTGTTTTAACTTCTCTTTTTCTCTCATGGGGAAAAAACTTTTCAATCCTTACAGATTTAATGATAGATTATTTTCCGTTTTATGATAAATTTAGAGCTGTTTCATCAATACAAATAATTATAGAATTTTGTGTTCCGCTTCTTTCGGTAATTGGTTTAAAAAATTATCTTTCAAATAAAACAGATGACGTTAAGAAAAGTAAAGTTTTAAAATATGTTTCATTCTTTTTAATATCAATTATTTCAATCTTATATTTTTTTGGTGAAAGCATGTTTGATTTTAGATCTGACTTTGAAATATTTTCTCAATATCCTGAGATATTAAATCTTATTATTGAAGAGAGACAATTTCTATACCAATCTGATCTTTTGAGATCTTTAACTATAGTTGTTTTATGTTCAGTTGTTCTTTATTTTTCTTTAAAAAAAATAATAAACGAAAATTTTACTATTTTAATTTTGTCACTAATAATCGTTTTTGATTTATGGAATATAAATCAATCCTATGTCAATGCAGACCAATTTGTAACTAAATCTCTTGTTGAAGCTCCGTTTCAAAAAACTATTTCTGATGAAGCTATTCTTAGAGATAAATCAGATTTTAGGGTATTTAACCCAATGGGAGGTTTTTCAAACGCGAGAACTTCCTATTTTCACAAATCTATCTCTGGATATCATGCAGCAAAACCTAAACGAATACAAAATTTGTTTGATTTTTATATTTCTAAAAATAATAATGATATACTAAGTATGCTAAATGTAAAGTATTTAATCCAATCCTCAGAAGAAAATCCACTTGGAGTTACTCGAAATCCCAATAATTTAGGAAATGTTTGGTTTGTTAATCAAATAAAAAAAGTTAACAATTCAAATGAAGAGCTTTTAGCTTTAGGAACAACAGATTTGAATTCTGTGTGTTTAATCCAAGATTCCGATTTGTTGCAATTTAACTACGTAAATAATAATAATGATAAAATTTATTTAGTTTCGAGAAAAGCTAATGAATTAATATATAAAAGTTCAACATCTTCAAATCAATTTGCTGTTTTTTCTGAAGCATTTTATAAAAATGGCTGGCAAGCTTATATTGATGGTGAATCAGTTAATCACTATAAAGTAAATTATCTGTTAAGAGGAATGAAAATTCCTAAGGGTGACCATGTGATAACTTTTGAATTTAAACCCCAAGTGGTTAAAAGTGGAATGTACATTTCAATGTTTTCTTTTTTATTATTTATAGTAGTATTTGTTAAATTTATTTTTGATCAAAAAAATGTATAATAAACTTCCAAAAAAACGATACGATCGGACATTAAAAATGTTGAAATCTGTTTGTCCTTCGCCAACTGTTATATATGATTTAGGAGTAGAAAATCCATTTTCTAAAATCATGAAGGAAAATGATTATAAAGTTTATAATTCTGATGGTCAAGATTTTGATATAAATTATAAAATAGAAATCCCTAAAGATGTAGAATTAGTAACTGGTTTTGAAATTCTTGAGCATTTGGTTTCTCCATTTCCATTACTTAATTCATTAAATGCTAATAAATTATTTGTTACTGTTCCTTTAAATTTATGGTTTTCAAAAGCTTATAAAAGTAAAATCGATGATCGTGACAGACATTTTCATGAATTTGAAGAATGGCAATTTGACTGGTTGTTAGAAAAAGCAGGATGGAAAATAATTAAAAAAGATAGATGGACTAACCCATCTTTTAAAATAGGCTTAAGACCTTTTTTAAGAAACTTTCACAATAGATATTATGCTGTTTATGCTGAAAGAGATCAATCCGGACGCTGGCCTAACAAGGATGAATATTCTAATTATTACAGAGGAGTGCTTAATCTTTAAAACATGAAAATAGGTATGGTATTGGATGCACCTTTTCCTACTGACCCTAGAGTTAGTAATGAAGCAGATGCATTAATTAACGCCGGTCATGAAGTTTTTCTTTTTTGTCTTTCATTTAATAAAGATTTTACTAAAGAAGAAATTTTAAATTCAATTAAAGTAAAAAGATATTATTGCTCAAAATTTACTTATAAGTTTTCTGCATTAGCTTATACCTTTCCATTTTATAAATATCTTATGAGCAGAAAAATATCTCATTTTATAAAAGAAAATGAAATAGAACATTTACATATTCATGATATACAGATTGCAAGCTCGGTTTTTCATGCTAATAAAACTAATATACCAACAACACTAGATTTACATGAAAATAGACCTGAAATAATGAAGTCTTACAAACATGTGAATTCAATTTTAGGTAAAATTTTAATTTCACCTAAAAAATGGAAAAAAGCGGAAGAAAAATTCTGTAAGCAATCTGAAAATATTATTGTTGTAACTAATGCAGCTAAAGATGAACTTTCTAATAGAGTTTCTTTAAATCCAAAAAAAATAATAGTTTTTCCTAATACGGTTAAAAAAGATTTTTACAATGATTATAAATTGGTTCCGACAATTAAACAAAAATTTTCTAAAAACTTTGTTCTGCTTTATTTGGGAAACACTTCCAAAAGAAGAGGTTTGGAAATAGCAATAGATTCATTAATTGAAATAAAAAATTTAATTCCTGAAATAAAACTTGTTATTGTAGGATCTAGTTCTTTTGATAGTAAGTTGAAAGTTTTAGCAAAGAAAAAAAATGTTCATAATTATATTTCATTTGAGGGTTGGAAAGACGAATCCTATTTTCCCTCTTATCTTGACATAGCTGATATAGGTATTTCTCCCTTGGAATCTAATATTCATCATGACACAACTTATGCTAATAAAATTTTTCAATATATGTCCTTTGGATGTGCAATGATTTGTAGTGATGTTTTAGCTCAAAAAGAAATTATAGAAAAGTATAAAACAGGAGAATTGTTTAAAGCCGGAAGTTCCAAAGGTTTTACTAAATCAGTCCTTGAATTATATAAAAATACTGAAAAAATGAAAACCTACAGTGAAAATGGTAAAATTGCCATTGAACATAATTTAAATAATGAAATTGTTTCTCAACAAATTATAAGTATGTATGGCAAATAAAAAAATATTACTTATTACATATTATTGGCCGCCATCAGGTGGTTCTGGTGTTCAACGCTGGTTGTATTTTGCTAATAATTTAGTAGAAATGGGTTATGATGTAACTGTAATGACATCAGAATCTGCAAACTATCAATTATACGATCATGAATTAGAAAATTTTGTTAGTTCAAAAATTAAAGTAATTAAAGTTTCTTTATTTGAACCTTCAAAACTTATTAAATCAAAGGATTCCAGTTCTGATAATATTAACAATGTTGGTTTTTTAAATAAAATAAAATTATTTATAAGGGCAAATTTCTTTTTTCCTGACTCAAGAAAATTTTGGATTAAAAAGGTGGTAAAGATAGCTGTAAATTATATTAACAATAATAAAACGGGCTACCTGATTACTACATCTCCACCATTTAGTTTAAATATTATTGGCTATAAAATTAAATCTAAAACAAATGTTAGATGGATTTCTGATTATAGGGATCCATGGTCTGATTTTTTTCAATTTAGAATAATGCCAATGTTTAATTATGTTTTTAATAAACATTTAAAATGGGAAGAGATTTGTCTTAAAAACGCTGATTTAGTTATCGTTACTGCTCCATCTCTTAAGGATAGCTATTTAAAAATTAATCCAAATACCTTTCTAATTAATAATGGTTTTGAAAAATATAATGAGGTTAATAATAAAGGATTATTTAATATAGTTTACTCAGGTGTAATGAAATCTTCACAAAACCCTGTAAAGTTATGGAAAGTTATAAGTGAATTGTCTAAAACTAATAAGTCTTTTAGTGATGATTTAAATATTAAATTGATTGGAGATTTTGATGAGTCAATTACAAAAAATAAACACTTGGTTTTTTTAAACGAAAAAGTAAAGTTTTTTAAATATGTTAGTAAAACAAATTTATATAATTTTCTTTCTGATTCTAGTGTTTTTTTGTTGTGTGATATTGATGATTCAAAAGGAGGAAATTTAATTCCAGGAAAATTTTACAATTATTTATCATACAAAATTCCAATAATTGCATTTTCAAAAAAAGGAACAGATATCTATAACATTGTTAATGAAACTAGTTCTGGAAAAGTCTTTGGTTTTTCAAATGAGATTGAATTAAAAAATCATATTTTAGGACTATATTCTGATTTTAAAGACAATAAAATGTCCTATAATAAAAATAAATATGACAAATACTTAATTTCAAATTTAAGTCAGGAGTTAGATAAGCTTATAAAAAAAATAAATTATTAATGGGAATAGTTGTTAAACAAACTTCTTGGAATATTGTTACTATTACTATTGCTATTTTAATAGGTGGCATCAATACCTTGTATTTTTACCCAGAATTTTTGAGAGAAGAATATTATGGTCTTGTAGTTTTTTTACTAGCTACTTCAAACTTATTACAACCAATCATGTCTTTTGGAGCTCAACATACTATTATAAAATTCTTTAGCTCCTTTAAAAATAAAATTGAAAAGGATGAGTTTCTATCAAGTATAATTTTTTTACCCTTAATTTTTATTTTACCTGTATGTTTTTTAGTTGTTCAATTTCACGATTTAATCTCTGAATTTCTCTCTGTTAAAAATCCTATAATAGAATCGTATGTTTGGGTTATATTTTTAGTTTCATTTGCTACCTCTTATTTTGAGGTTTTTTACTCTTGGTCTAGGGTCCAGTTTAAATCTATTTTCGGAAATATATTGAAAGAAATATATCCTAGAATTTCTGTATTTATCTTACTTTTTTTAGTTTCAATTGATATTTTAACAAAGGAAAACTTTGTATGGTGGTTAACAGGATTATATTATGTAAGGTTAATTATAATGATATTTTACTCACTGTATTTATATACTCCAAAATTTTCGATAAAAATTCCAAATAATTTTAAGGAAATATTATTGTATTCATTTTATATTTTACTTGCAGGATCTGCTGCTAGTTTCCTTATTGATATTGATAAATATATGATTCCTCAAAAACAAGCAATTAGTCAAACTGCTTATTATGCTGTGGCAGTATTTATAGCAACTGTTGTTGAAATTCCAGGAAGAGCTATGTTTCAAATTATAAATCCATTAGTTGCTAAAGCTTTGAATGAAGAAAATCATTTAGAATTAAAGAATTTATATACTAGAAGTTCTGAAAACCTTTTGATAATATGTGGTTTATTTTTTCTGTTAATTAATTTAAATATAGATTCTTTTTATATGTTATTAAATAATCAAGACTACTCAAATGCTTCATTAGTTGTGTTAATTATATCTTCAGCAAAATTAATTCAAATGAGCTTTGGATGTGGTCCTGCAATTTTAGCAACTTCAAAGTTTTATAAAATTACTCTGCCATTTTCAATATCAATGGCTATTTCTGTATATTTTTTAAATGATTGTTTAATCGATTTATATGGGATAAATGGAGCAGCAATTTCAACTTTTGTTGTGCTTTTGGTTTTTACGGTATTAAAAATAACTTATATATTATTTAAAGTTAAGCTGCAGCCCTATAATATAAATTCTATTAAAATTTTGACATCTATTCTTATTGTTTATTTTATTAATGATTTCATAAATTTTGATTTAAATCCAATTCTTGAAATTATAATAAGATCATTAATAATATTAATAGTTTATGGACTTTTTATGCATTTTTTAGGAATTTCAAAAAAAATCAAAACCTTACTAAACACTAATTTTTGATTTTAAATATTTGTATAGTTGAGATTTTTTGTTTTTTAAAATATCTTTTGGTTTTCCGTTGAAAATTAAATTCCCTCCTTTTTCACCTCCTTCAGGTCCTAGATCTATTATGTAATCAGAACATTTAATTAAATCAAGATTATGTTCCACTACAATTATTGAGTGTCCATTATCTAAAAGAGAGTTGAAAGAATTAAGTAGTTTTTTTATATCATGAAAATGCAAACCTGTGGTTGGTTCATCAAAAATAAACAAGGTGTTTTTTCCTCTATTTCCTTTCAATAAAAATGTTGCTAACTTTATTCTTTGTGCCTCACCTCCAGAGAGGGTGGAGGATGATTGTCCAAGTTGAACATATCCCATACCAACGTCTTTCAATGGTTTTAATTTTGAAGATATCTTCGAACAATCATTAGAGTTAAAAAAAATAATAGCTTCATCAACAGTCATTTTTAAAATATCATCTATTGTTTGTTTATGGAATTTTACTTTTAAAACTTCTTTTTTAAATCTTTTTCCTTTGCATGATTCACAACTTAAATTAACATCAGCCATGAATTGCATTTCAATTTTAACACTACCTTCTCCTTTACAATTATCACATCGTCCACCATCAACATTAAATGAAAAATGTTTTGCTTTAAAATTATTTAATTTTGAAAGTTTTAATGAGGCATATAGATTTCTAATTTCGTCATATATTTTTAAATATGTTACTGGATTTGACCTTGATGAAGTTCCAATTGGTTTTTGATCAATAAATTCTACTTCATTTATTTTATTAATATCTCCCTTTAAAGAATCAAATTGTCCAGGTTTTATTTTGAAAACCCCTTTTTCTTTCAAAAGAGCAGGATATAATATTTTTTTTACTAATGTAGTTTTACCACTTCCAGAAACTCCAGTGACAACTGTTAAATTATTTAATGGAAATTCAACATTTATATTTTTAAGGTTATTTTCTCTTGCCCCCTTAATTGTTATTTTTCCTGAGCTAAATCTGTTTTTAACAGGAACCGTAATTTCTTCCTGATTTTTTAGATATTTGGATGTTAAACTATTAGATTTTAATAGTTTAGTTAAATTTCCTTGTGCCACAATTCTTCCTCCATTAGATCCAGCTTCTGGACCAATATCAATAATATGGTCAGCAGATCTAATAATATCTTCATCATGCTCAACTACTAGTACAGTATTTCCAAGATCTCTCAACTCTTTGAGAACTTCAATTAATTTTTCTGTATCTTTTGAATGTAAACCAATACTTGGTTCATCTAAAACGTATAAAGAGCTTACTAATGAGCTTCCTAATGATGTAGCTAGATTAATTCTTTGAGACTCTCCTCCTGAAAGAGTACTTGATCTTCTATTTAGAGTTAAGTATCCTAAACCTACTTTATTTATAAATTTTAATCTATTATTAATTTCTTTAAGTATTCTACTTGATAAATTGATCTCATAACTAGATAAATTCAATTCGCTAAAAAACGATTGTAACTTACTTACAGGTATTTGAACTAAATCAGTGATAGATTTTCCATCAATTTTCACATAAGAAGCTTCTTCTTTTAGTCTATTTCCGTTACAAGCGGAACATTTTGTTTTTCCTCTGTATCTGGAAAGCATAACTCTATTTTGAATCTTGTAAATTTTTGATTCAATTTTTTTAAAAAAATGATTTATTCCTTTAAAATATTCATTGCCATTCCAAATTAATTGTTTTTGATTTTCTGTTAGTTTATAGTAAGGTTTATGAATTGGAAAATTAAAATTAGAAGCATTATTTACTAATTCATTTTTATATTTTTTTAACTTTTCACCTCTCCATGGAGCTATAGCATTTTCATAAACTGATAAGCCTGTATTTGGTATTACAAGTTCAGGATCAATTCCAACAATATCTCCATACCCTCCACATTTGGTACATGCACCTAATGGATTGTTAAAGCTAAAAAGGTATTGTGAGGGTTCGCTAAATTTTAATTTATCTTTTTCAAATTTATTATTAAAATAAAATTTATTTTTAGAGTTAATGTTTTCAATAATTAATTCTCCGTTACCCTCAAAAAAAGCTAATTCTATAGAATCAGATAACCTATTTATATAATCACTATCGTTTTTATATACTGACCTATCAATCACGATAAAAAATTCATCATTTTCTATATTTTCTAATTCTTCAATTCTTTTTATTTGTTCATTTACTTTAATCCTCGAATAACCTTGATCTTTTATTATGCTTAAAATTTGATTGCCATTTGATTCAATTACCTTTTTTGGGGATAAGATTAAAAATTTATCGTTAATATTAAATTTTTTAATCTGATTTAAAACAGAGTCAATAGAATCTTTTTTTACCTCAGAGTTTGAAATTGGAGAAAATGTTTTTCCAATTCTTGCATATAATAATTTCAAATATTCATAAATTTCTGAAGAGGTTCCAACAGTTGATCTAGGATTTGAATTGTTTACTTTTTGTTCTATTGCAATAGCTGGAGAAATCCCAATTATGCTGTCAACTTTAGGTTTATTTAATTTGCCTAAAAATTGTCTAGCATATGAGGATAAGCTTTCAATGTAACGTCTTTGACCTTCTGCATACAAAGTGTCAAATGCCAGGCTAGATTTTCCTGATCCTGATAGACCAGTTATTACAATTAATTTATTTTTAGGAATATCTAAATCAATATTTTTGAGATTATGCATTCTGGCACCTCTTAATTTTATAGATTTAGACTCGAGCTTAGGGTTTTTCAACTTTTAGAATAATCTGTAAATATAATCTTTAAATCAGTTTATTTACAATAGACTTTCTTCCAATTTTTTTTGTTATAGGATCATTATTAATATTCCATCCTCTTGCAGGTGAATACTGTCTGCCATACCAAATTATCTGTAAGTGAAGTTTATTCCATAATTTTTTCGGAAATAATCGCTTAGCATCTTTTTCTGTTGTTTTAACATTTTTTCCGTTTGACATACCCCATCTATACATTAATCTATGAATATGAGTATCAACAGGAAATGTAGGTATATTAAAAGCTTGAGCCATTACAACACTTGCTGTTTTGTGGCCAACTGCTGGAAGAGCTTCAAGGTCAGTAAAATTTTGAGGAACTTTACCATCGTGTCTATTAATTAAAATTTTGGACAATCCATGAATTCCTTTAGATTTCATTGGTGATAAACCAACAGGTCTAATGATATTTCGAATTTCGTCAACTGTTAATTTAATCATATCGTAAGGATTATCAGCTTTCTTGAATAAGATTGGAGTAATTTTATTTACTCCAACATCGGTACTCTGTGCAGAAAGTAAAACAGCAATTAATAATGTGTAAGGATCTTTGTGATCAAGAGGAGTTGGTACATCAGGAAAAAGAAGTTCTAATGTTTCAATTATGTAATTAATTTTTTCAACCTTATTCATATATTCTGTAAATTTAGAAAAATTAAAAAACTTAAATATGTTAAAAATTGGAGATAAATTACCTGCTTTTTCATGCCTTGATGATAAAGGTAATACTATAACTCAAGAAAATTTTAAAGGAAAGAAAGTTGTATTATTCTTTTATCCAAGAGCTAATACACCTGGATGTACAGCTCAAGCTTGTAATTTATCAGAAAATTATAAGAGATTAACAGATGCTGGTTATTCTATTTTTGGTGTTAGTGCAGATCTAGTTAAGCACCAAGCTTCTTTTTCAAATAAATTTGGATTTCCATATCCGTTATTAGCTGATACTGAAAAAACATTAGTAAACAGTTTTGGTGTCTGGGGGTTTAAAAAATTTATGGGTAAAGAATATGAAGGAATTTTAAGAACTACATTTGTTTTTGATGAAAATTGTATAATTACCAGAGTTATTGAAAAGGTAAAAACCAAAGATCATACATCTCAAATTCTTGATGAATAATTAATTATATCCAAAAAGTTTTTTTTCTTTAATTAAGTGTGTAACCTTTTCAGGAAGCATGTCTTCCCAACCTTTATGGTCTTTTTCTATCATCTTTAAAACCTTTACGGAATAAATATCTAAAAGGGAATTGTCGAAACCGAATATATCGATTAGTTTGTTATTAAATTTAAAGAATTTATAAAGATTTTTCATTCTAGGTTCAACATGAAGATTATTACTATTAATTATTTGCCCAGTTTTTTTATCTTTCATTGGGTATAGAAAAATTCTCAAATTTTTATAGAAAAGTTTACCAAAAGCTTCCAAAATACCTCCACTTAAATGATCATAATATTTCTCGTCAAAAATTTCAACTAAATTATTTACACCCATAGTAAGAACTATTCTTTCTTGAGTGTAATTCGAAAAATATTCAGCTAACCTGTAGTATTCCTTAAAATTAGTAATCATAACTGTCAATCCTAATGAACATAATAGAGTAGCCCTATGAATAAAATCTAATTCATTGACGTCTCCATTTGAAATTTTTAAATTTGATAATGTTATTTCAAACAATGTTAAATGTTCATCTTCATTATAACCCTCCTCATGTGATATAATTTCAATTGACTTATCGTACATGTCTTCATTTACTTTAGTTACAGGTCTAAAGCTTCCTCTTATGGCTAAAATTTTTTTTTTGTATAAAACTCTAGCCGGAAGTATGTTATTTCCGTCAGGTCCAAACATGACAGCTTCCGTCATTCCATTTTTGACAAGTTCTAAACTCATTAAACGATTATCAACATTTTTAAATAATGGTCCAGAGAAATTAACAGTGTCAATTTCTATAGCGCCTGGGTCTATATGATCGTATAAGTATTTTAAAAGTTTTTTAGGTTCATCATGTTTATAATATGCACCGTATATTAAATTTAAACCCATTAATCCTAATGCTTCTTGTTGAGCTCTAGCTTCAAATAAATTAAATCTTACGTGAATTAAAATTTCACTGTAATCTTCGAATGAATCAGTCTGAAACTTTATTCCCATCCATCCATGTCCTCTATATTTTTTTGCAAAATCAATAGTTGCAACAGTATTGGCATATGTGAAAAACATTTTATTAGGATGTTTAGATCTGTCCATTCTAGATTGCAACAAGCTAATTTCATAAGAAAGCATTTTTTTTAGTCTAGATTCGGAAACATATCCATTATCGGGTTCTTCACCATAAATTGCATCACTAAATTCTTTATCATAAGCACTCATTGTTTTCGCAATTGTTCCTGATGCTCCACCAGATCTAAAGAAATGTCTAGCAACTTCTTGACCAGCACCTATTTCTGCAAAAGTACCATAAATATGTTCATTCAGATTGATTCTTAAAGCTTTTGCTTTAATGGAGGGGATGTTTTCGAAAGGTTTATCTCCCTTTAAAGAAATAGACATATTTTTATAAATATATATTTGCTAAGTTAGAAGTTTATCAACTAAAAAATATATTTTTAAATAAAAATTTTTTGAAAGTCACTTTTTTGGGTACCGGAACATCAACAGGAATTCCTTTTATTGGAAGTAACCACCCTGTATGTTTAAGTGAAGACTCGAAAGACAAACGTTTAAGATCATCTATAAAAATTGAGATAAACAATAATACTTTTATTATCGACTGTGGACCGGATTTTAGACAACAAATGATTAAATCAGGCTGTAAGAAAATCGATGCTATTCTACTTACTCACGAACATGCTGATCATACAGCTGGTTTGGATGATATTAGACCTTATTGTTTTAGAGATGGTTCTATTCCTCTCTATGCTCACAAAAGAGTTTTAAAAAACCTTTCAATTAGATTTAATTATATATTTAATGAAATAGATAAATATCCAGGTGCTCCAACTGTATCTTCTAGAACTGTAGTTGAAAACGAATCTTTTAGAATCAATAGAATTAAAATAACTCCAATTTCTTTTTTTCATGCAAACTTGCAAGTTTTTGGATATAGATTCTATGATTTTGCATATTTAACTGATTTAAAAACAATCAGTAATAAAGAATTAGAAAAGTTAAAGGATTTAGATGTTTTAGTTTTAAATGCGATTAGAATTAAAGAGCATTTTTCTCATTTGAATTTAAAAGAAGCATTAAATTTAATAGAGATTATTCAACCTAAAAAAACTTATTTAACTCATATAAGTCATTTACTTGGGTTTCATAATGAAATTTCTAAAAATTTACCAAAAAATGTTTTTCTATCTTATGATGGATTGACTATTGATATTAATTAGTCTTTTCAATTAACCAACTCAACATTGACTTAAAATTTTCTGGCGAGACCCCATGTCCAATGGGATATTCTTCAAAAACATGATTGATGTTGTTTTCTTCTAAAATCTTTAAACTTTCTTTTGAAACCTCAAATGGAAGGATTTCATCATTTAACCCGTGTGAAACATAGAAGGATAAATTTCTTAATGAGTCTGAATTTGATAAGTTAATTATGTTTGGATCAAATGCACCACTTAAAGACACAACATTTCTTATTTGATTAGGGTATGTTAAAGCAACAGCATTAACTAGCATTGAGCCTTGACTAAAGCCCATTAATGTCACATTATCATTATCAATATTGTATTTTTCTTTACAAATTTCAATTGATTTAAATATTTTATTTCGTGATTCAATAGCTTTTTTGGTATCGTAATTTTTGTTTCCATTAAAATCTAAAGAAATGTTATACCATGCATATCCATTGTTTTGAATTTCTAAATCACCTCTTAAAGAAATAATTGTAAATTTTTCAGGAATAGCTCTTGAGAAAGAAAATAAATCTTGCTCATTGCTTCCATAGCCATGCACCATGATTATTAGAGGTGAGGGAGTGTTTTCAATATTAGATTTTCTGTGAATGTGAAAAAAAGGTAAATTATTCATTAATATATGTCTTATTAGAATTAATAATTCCAATAGGCTTCCCCTTCATTTTATATCCCAAAAAAGCACTGTTTTTTGATTTAGAGAAAATATGTTCTTTGGAAAATATATATTCTTTACAAATAGTGAATAAAGATAAATTAGCTGTCGAACCTTCCTTGAATTCAACATCTTTAATATTAAATATTTTCCTTCCTTTTGTCAATATGTTAATTGATTCTTCCAGATTAAACAATGATAGTAAAGCTCCATAGAAGGATTCTAGTCCTATAGTTCCATATAAAGCATTATCAATATCTGTTTTTTTATTTTCAACATCTATTGGACAATGATCACTTGTTACAAGATCAATATCTCCACTTTTAACTCCTTTAATTAAAGCTAACCTATCTTTTTCTGTTCTTAAAGGGGGAAGGACTTTGAATCTGGTGTCAAAGTCTTTTAGTTTATTTTCATTAAATATTAAATTGTGTATTGCTACGCTACATGTAACATTTAAACCCTTTGATTTAGCTATTTTAATGAGATCTAATGATTTTTTAGTGGAGATAGTAGGTATATGTAAATTTCCACCAGTATACTCTAAAATATGAAGATCTCTATTAATTTGAATTTCCTCTGAAAAATTAGGTATTCCTTTAATACCATAATTTACACTAATCTTTCCTTCGTTAATTATACCATTTTTTGCTATTGATTCATCAAAAGGAAAAGACATAACAACTGAATTAAAGGATTGTGAGTATAATAAAGAAGTTTTTAACAAATTAGAACTTTGAATCGATTTTTTATAATCATAAAACCCTACTGCACCAGAATTTTTCATATCAAAAAGCTCAGCCATCTTCTTTGATTTGCTGGAAACAGTTAATGCACCAAGGGGATGGATATTACAGATAGAATTTTTTGACTTCAATTTTATAAATGAAATATCTGTTTGATTGTCAGCTACCGGATTGGTGTTAGAATTTAAAAGAATACCTGTGAATCCACTTTTTGATGCTACAACAGAACCATTTTCTATTGTTTCTCTTTCCTCATATCCAGGTTCTCCAAAAGATACACTACTATCAAACCAGCCATTAGAAACATGAAGGTTTTTAACATTAATAACAGTAGCATGTTTATCAATAATTGATTCAGCAATTTTTACAATTTTACCTTCAGAAATTAAAATATCTTGCTTAGTACCGTTGTATTTACTTTCGGCATTTATAACTT
>ERZ807291.4324-NODE-4324-length-18936-cov-5.646099_pt1 | contig 18936 bp, 27 predicted proteins | sample MGYA00521257_ERZ807291 | MGnify/ENA primary metagenome ERZ807291 (study PRJEB31413, sample SAMN03169783) | marine metagenome | biome: Marine; feature: Water; material: Subsurface seawater | place: North Sea | collected 2011-04-28 | depth 1 m m ... | reverse complement strand
CATTGTATATATTTATACGAGATAATAAATAATCACGATGGATCGAGACACACACAACATATCTAAAATAAAACCTGTTGTTGACAAATACAAACTAGGTGATGAGTTTGATCGATTGATTTTGAAAACACCTATCAATCATAAAGACTGGACCAACACATTCGATAGTCACACTATTGACAGAGAGTTGATCAAAAGACAGGCACACATACTCCACACCATTGACAAGAGCATTGATTATATCCTCCGTGGAGATCCACAAAACCTGTCTTATTTTAATGAACATGGTGTGTATTTTGTAGGTCAACACGCTGGAGACATGGTGTACTGGCCTGTGATGCTACGTGATAAATCACAAAAATCATATCTAGATTTTGAGATACAGATGGAACCCGAATGGCACAAAGATATTGTTGTGGAAATAAATCTCAGCATACAACATGAATCAACACCAGATGATATTGAGAACACGTTCAGTACTGACAATTATGATGACCCATGGAGAGGCACACCTGCTCGAGTGATTCTCAAAGACCTTGAAGAGAATGTTATGTATCATGTTAACAGAATGCTTGAGGATCTTAGAACTTCTTCGTTAACTGATTTTGATTTTTAGCTTACTGGTTGACTCAAACGAATCGCTTGCCAGATAGCATCTTCAACAAATTGTTTCTGACTACATCCAACAGATTCGATTGCTTGTTGTAAGCTATCTTCAATATCTGCTCCAACAACCAGGGAGATATATTTTTTCTCTCTTATATTGTTGATTTTCTTACGTTTAATCTCTTTAAATACACTCTCATCAATTTTGAGAGAATCTATCGCTTGCTGACTTTCTTCAGTCAATGCTGTCCTACAAAAACCTCTTGTACCTTCACGGGTGACTTTTAGTCCAAATTTTTCAGCAGCAGATTTGAAATGTTTGTTATGATACTGACCACTACTACAATCTCTAATGTTATTAACAGCGTTGTAAAAGTGTGCCATCTCGTGTAACAATGTTTCGAGTACTTGTTCAGCGCCACGAGCAACATACTCAGCAGATAGGTTGATCTCTGGTACACCAGTCTCAAGCTCCTTGTCAAACCAGAATCCTTGTCCAAACCAACCATAAGCATTTTTTCGTCCGCTTTCCTGTATAGTTATCACAGGTTTTGGTAGCTTGTTATCTGTAAAAATTTTATTGAAATGATCAAAAGCTCGATACAATTCATTATAAATGCGTTTCATTTTCGTCGCTGGGCTGTCACAAAACCGCCCGGTTGCTGCTGATCTATAAGTTGTAGTAGTCATGATATATATGTTGGTTAATTTGATTTATTTATTCTTCAATTATAGTATGATCATCATCAGATTGCCACTTTTTATATCGATTTTTATTTTTATTGATCCAGTGCTGCGCGGCAAGCACCCGCTTGCTTAAATTCTTCTCAGTCGGCCATTTGTTCTTCTTTATGTAAAAGGAGCTCAATCCAACAGACAGCATGTTCTTATACTTCAACTTGCTATCAAGAATGATGGTTATACCGTCATCAAAGCTAGCTGCGAATGTTTTATGTTCGTCGTGGAATTGTACAGATTCAATTTTCATTTTGTTCAATTTTAACAGGTTGGTGATCGAGCACTTCACTGGCATCTTCCCAGCGATAGCTCCATGGGTTTCTTCTTTCTACACTCAAATGACTAGCAACTCTGTGTCGCCGTTCCATGGCATTAAGATGATATTGGTAAGCCTGTTCTGCTGTCTCTGCCATATAATAGTGATAACTATCAAACGCAGCAGTATCTTTACCAGCGTTGAATTTTATACGAAACTCATAGAGTCTTGCTTGAACTTCTCTCATATTAACCAAAAAAACAATAATGAAAATATGAAGAAACCGACTAGAAGTTTAAAATATGTGTCAATTGTCATAATAATATTATGAACACTAAAATATAATATTGCAACTAATATTTTATTAGTTTTGTTATTGTACCAGACCCTTTAGGGTTATCTATAAACACACCAGGGTATATTCTATTTTTTTTATCCGCTTTTATTATGAAACCTAGAGTCTCGGATTGCTCTAGTACCACTCCGGTCATTGGTTTCAAACCCATCGCCACGTGTTTGAATATCACTCTGGAGCCTGGTCTTATCTTCATTTGTTTTCCATTTGATTTGCTCATAGTTATCTTTGAATCGTTTACTAAAACAATTACGTGGTTTGTCTCCTTTACCATTACTCATGAAAATACATAATACGAACAGACGTGTTCAATTGCAACATCAAACAATAGTAAAATTTCCGGCACCCGTCGCGGTGATGTTGACGCTTTCATCACCGAGGTCGCGAATTGATGTGGTGCTGTTCACACTCCCTAGAGCCAATACCTGTAAGTTCAAATCCCCTAGAGTTATATCCTCATATGAATACATGTATGCTACAGAATTTATACTACCAACAAACATTTTTTGGAGCATCACATCATCCGGAGACAATCCTTCCGCTGATAATGTTATCATGGATGTTATATCACCAACGGCCAGTCCTTGACCATAACCGGCATTTCCATTCAAATAGAACAACTGTTCATTAGATGCAACATGTTGCATGTGATCTAACATATACTCACGATGCGCATCACTATAAAAACCTTTGATAATAAAATCATCATCCGTTGCTTCAATTAAGCTAGCAACATTATCAGCACCTACGAGGTTACGAAACACACCATCTTCTTTGATTGGGTAATTTAACTGTATGACTGATTTGAACTCATCTATTGGATGATTAACGTTACCTGATAACACTATAGCGTTGGTACTGCCTTTGTTTGCGATATGCCGATTACCATCTCGCGGCCGAATTCGCTGACTTATAGCATCAGTTCGACGTGTTTGTATATGTACTAATACCTTTGAAGTATCAACAGTAGGGTTGCTCATAATGTGTACTTCTTTCCATCAAATGTTGTCACATGTGGATCACCAAGCAACGTACCACCTTTTTGACTTTTCAGTGGTTCACCTGTAGGGTCAAAATCTTCTACATATACAGCTTGTTCGATCAATCTTATGTCTTGCATGTATCCAATCAATGGGTGCTCGACAACATCATTAGCACCTACATGTGCAGCACCTATCAACAAGGGTTGATCACTATATTGTATATTTATAGGTGTAGAGTAGCTGTCACTAACTTTCGCGCCGTCCATAAACACACTAATCACACCATCTTTCCGGACCAGTGCTACATGATGCCACGCACTCGGTTGTACAGACAGTGTAGGGTATTCATTGTGAGTTTTTCTGCCCCATGGGTTAGCCGGTGCAACATCATTATATACATCAGCTTTTGTATAATCAACATTGTAACCTAGGTCTTGAAGTAAACCTATTGATATTCTACTCAATGGCATATAATCTGGTTCATCTGTATATGGGGACATTAGTTCTAATTCCAACCCGGGATGGAAGTTTCCACTGATCATTCGTGTGTCTGTTGATACTATATGACCACTTATGTTTTGAGCATATCCTTCTTCAGCATGACCTCCTGTGATTGCTGGTGAATTAGCATCACCTAGATCCGATATAGGTAACCCTAATATACCGTCAGACCAAGCTGGAAATGCATTTTTATACTCTCTCACGGCATTAGTTCCTGTGTAGTATCTTTTGACAACACCATCAATTTCATCTGTATAATTAACAATTGGTTTGTTAGCTATATAAGTTCCGTTAAACGATAATTTACCAATACCTAGATTATGTCCTAGTTCATGTACAAACACTGAGTACATTAACGTGACACCACCACCGGTGATTCCATACATGTAACTCATGTTCGGATGATTAGCTACAAACTCACCACTTACAGGAAAAGTGTTTCCAAATGTTGCCTTACCAACACCACCTGGGTCAAAATAAACATAATTTGTTAAAAATGCTGATGCTAGAATACCTTGAGGTCTTGTCCCCCAATATACATCTATATGTAACGTCCACCCATTGTATGGTGCTACAGTTATGATCTCGTCCCATCTGTTGAACGCTTTGTGTAGCTCGATCTTATACTTATTATCATCGAGCGATGAATCACCACTTTGATTTGTGACTGTGTATGTAAACCAACCGTTTGGTTGAGATGTATACACATCATCGCTGTTAGCAACATTCTCTGTGTTGGTAGGTGTGATTGCTGTCAATGTAGGTGTTGTAGAATAACCAGCTCTGTTTTGATCAACAGCACCGGTTAATGGAAACACATGTTCATCCACTCCATCGTTACATCTCAACTTGAGTTTTTGATCGTAATATTGTATCTCGAATGATAATTCTTCTGTGTCAGTCGCACGTTGAGACATTATGGTGTTCCAGCTCCACGGTGTGTCATCTAACCAAAACCATGTTTCAGCAGTGAAGTCTTCTAGACCGAGATCGATATCAACACCTGGTTGTATCACAATATGTCCTGGATCAAAATTTCTTAATCCTTGTGGTGTTGAATTGAACGCGGATATTGTTGAGACCCACCCATCATCATTCTCCCACACAAAATATTCATTGTCCCGAGAGGCAGCTCGTACAAAATTTTGAGTAGGATTGTGTATAAATTGTGTGTTTGTTAATTTTTGGAACTGGGAAAAATCTATTCGCTCTTGTCTCATCAGTTTAAGAAACTATTTATTCTAAAATGAGAAATCTGCTAGTGCTTCTGGCTCTTTTTCCCTCATCATGGCGATCAACATATCGTCTTGTTTCAAACTAGTTTTAGAATAATCTAAACCAGCATGCATGATAAAGTCACTGAATGGTGTCCAGCAATCTAGTGTATACAATCTCCACCCTTCATGACGATCTCGGCAAGCCCATCCATTGAGCACCGCACATCTCCAGATATTCATGTATATTGAAGTAATATCAACCGAAGTAATATCTGCCATCCCGGTATAGGTTCTGGTCGGTAACGGTTCCAACGTGCTATATTTTTTCAACGCAATTTGATACAAATAATCGCATTGATCTAGATAATCTGATGCACTGTTCACTTCGGCAGCAATAAATTTTTGTAAGTGGTAGGATGGTCCTTCTACATTACGTTTCGTATTTTCATCAATCATGTCCGCCAGGCTGGCGATACTGTCCGGGTGTTTGTCTTTTGATATCTGCTTGATAGCGTAATTCAGCTCTTCAGCGCGATTAGTTGTATCACCGTCATTCGTCACAAACCATCCGGAAAATGATAATCCCTCGATAATACTAAACAGCTCTTCTGGAGTCGACCCACCAAGAAATTCTCCTGGAGATGAAGGTTCTAATCTATCCCATCGTCCGTTTGACTCATTATAAATATTGTAGATTCTATCGCATTCTAGTCTCATTTTGTATAAGTACTTATATTATGAAGCAAGAATCAGAACAACTTTGGGAAGCTTATGCTAACTCTTATAATAAACCAGAAGAATCATGTGAGTGTGAACTGGTCCAAGAAAAGAAACTGAAACACGATCCGAAAGCTGATAGAGACAAGGATGGTAAACAATCTGAATATGAGAAAAAGGTAGCCGATAAGATCAACGCTAATGATGATGACCCATCAAACGACGATCACATATGTGCTACAGAGGTACATCACGAGAAGTTTGGGTTTGGAAATCCGGTTTTTTCTGAACACGCTAAACCAAATGAAGATGGTTATGTGAGCTGGTACACCGTGCAATTCGAACACGGACATGAGGTTGTTAACACTGTTGACTTAACCGTGCTAGATGAATCTAGTCACGGAAATCACGAGTAGCCTCTTCCCAGTCGATCAGTTTGTCCGGACATTTATCAACCTCATCGATTATTCGAGCCAGTTCTGCTGCTGCTTGTTTAACTGATTCGTTACTGAATCCATGGAATGTGATCTCCCATAGAATGTGAGCTAATTGTTCGTACACGTTAGAATCAGTTTCATCAACAATTGTCATGTCAATTAGTTCAGTCCATTCTACATAACTGATACTACAAACACCTTCTTTTGGATCCTGTAATCGTACATTAATATATTTCTCGATGGTGGTTTCGTTATCACGACCAGATATTACGGTAGTGGCTGGTTCAATTACGATCTGTATGTCTTGCTTGTTGGGAGGTGATTCAATCAGCTCACTGAATACATTCATGTATGTACTATCAACTGCCGCCCGGCTATCATTTTCTGTGTAATATGTGTCGTATATGATGCTCGTGACCTTGTTCCAGTTACCTGTGTTCATCACAGCATGGATTTGATCACGTAATGTCATTGCTGATCCTGTCTCCAGTTTAACGACCATTTGAAACTCTGTACATTCTCAACTTTGGCGCGATCATCATCACTTAGGTGTGACGTAGCAGCACGTAAATTGGTTTGTAATGTATCAATCAACACCAGAAGATCTTCACGTTCACGTTGTAAATTATGAATTTGCTTTTTTAATTCTCGACTCATTGTGTATATTTATCATATACACATGTGTTTCTTTACATGATTTGTCGCTTCTTCAATACTATCTGTAACGATGAATAAATCTTTGTCTTCAGCACTAACAGTACCATGATTGATCATGTAATCAAAATTGATAACATTGTTCCAGAATGTTTTGTTGAATAACACGATTGGTCGTGGTCTCATTTTTTCTGTTTGTATCAACGTGATAATCTCAAAGAGCTCATCTAATGTACCGACACCACCTGGCATGATAACAAAAGCTTTGCTCAAATACACGCACCAGTACTTACGTGTGAAAAAATAATGAAACTCAAAATCAAGCTCTGGTGTGATGAACTCATTGTTACTCTGTTCAAATGGTAAACTGATACCCATTCCAACACTCTTACAATTAGCTTCATTAGCTCCCCTATTGACTGCTTCCATGATACCAGGTCCACCACCGCTGCATATACCTATATTGTTTTTATCAGCCGCCCATCCACCAATTTGATTAGCTAGTAGATATGCGTCATTATAATCATTATTATGTCTAGCATTGTCTCGACCTAGCCTAGCACTACCAAAAAACGTGATTAAGTGATCAACACCGAGTCGCTTGAGTCTTATACCAGGTTCAGCCATCTCACACATCACGCGAATGTTACGCGCTTCCCGACTGTTCAAAAATGTGTTGTTATTATATGCTCTTGAGTTTTTGTTTTGTCTTGCGTCTGGATCGTACTTCATACATTAAGTGTATGAACTACCGGTGAGTATTGCAACTATTCTCGTGGTGTTTTGAACCCATCGCTGAAACTCCATGGATTACTCAGCAATCGATGCAGTCTAGCTACTTCTTGTTCCAACCATCTGATGTGATTATGAGCACATCTCAGATCGTTTTCGAGTCGTTTTATTTGTTGTTCTTCCACATAATTACTTATTCATATGCGCACTAGAATTTATAATTTCGTATGTGTTTTTTCTGTCGATCCAACCATCAACTGTGACGTGTTTGTGATCCAAATCTTTGTAATGCATGAAAAAGTTTAAAGCTATTTTCAACCAATCTTCATTTATATGTTCTAACTCCTCATATTTTTTATGATGGCTTGTTGGAACCGCTAGTACTTTGTAGTCTTTTTCTCCAGCATCTGTCATGTCCAAACAACCTAAAACTTTACATTCAACCAAAGTACCACGCTCAATTGCTGTAGAGCAATAGATCAAAATATCTAGAGCATCACCATCATCTGCTAATGTGTTGGATATGAATCCATAATTAGCAGGATACACCATGGCGCTTCTGAGACATCTATCTAATTTGAATAAGTTAGTATCAGTGTCATACTCATATTTAGCACTGGTATGTTTAGGTATTTCAATAATAGCATTAACCACGCGAGGTGATTCAGCATGTGTTGGTATATCATATAAGTTCATAAAAATTTATTTAATATGCTCAATTGATCACTTCCAAGGTATTTGTTAAAGTAAGCACAAAATTCTGCCACACGTGCAGCAGTCCAGCATTCATCATTTATAATCTGACCTACCAACAGATAACCACCATCTCGCCATAACTCAGTAAGCGTGATGAACTCAGTCAGTGTTGCGGATGGTTTCAAATTGCTCGGTTATGTATTGCTTCATCTGCTCCACGACGTCACCATGCTTGGTACGCATGTAATCATCCATCAATTGAGCCAAGATCACTTTGGCGCGATCTGAATCTGTATAATTTACAGTGTATTTACGCTCTTGAGTAGTTTGGTTGTTCGTCGTCATTACTGAATAGCCAGGATAATAATTTATAACCTCCATACAACAAAATCAATATCACCAGCACCGGGATACCATATGACACAATCGCACCAGCGATTTCATCTAAGAACCCTGATAACATGGCAGGTATGTCTAGTTGTTGTAACCACGCGAGAGCGTCTTCTACGTTGTCCCAAACATGTGCTAGCAGCTCAGCAGCTTCATCCCACATCTCCGAACCCCAGTTGTATAGTTCGGCCGCTCCATACGCCATCAAGCTCTTACCAGGATTTTTAGCAATTGTTTTACCAACTCCCTTGGCAACAGCTGCCCCGCCTCTAACTGCAGCTTTCCCGGCTGCAGCGCCGCCTCGAAGAGCACCTTTACCTGCGGTTTTACCAACAGCTTTGACACCTTGTTTGATGCCTTGACCGATAACAGCACCAGAACCGACAGGTATTTTGCTAACACCTTTCTTGGCGATTTCTTTAGCTGCTGCTATTCCTTTGGTGAATCCTTCCGGGCTTTTTTTGACCAGCTCTTTAACGGCTCCTGTGGCTTTTGTAGGAGTGATCAGCTTGTTTCCCATTTTAGGTAATATTTTACCAATCGCACCAGGTACTTTGAGAATTTTACCAAATGGTAGAATGGTTGTTCCCATGTCAAATATAGTCTCGGCAGAAGCACCAACACCCTGATCATGACTAGCAGGTTTTTTCCATCCTTTACGGCTTTTTTGTTCAGTGGCTAATTGCCATTGCTCCAATGTTAATTCGTATATAGGGGTGTCATGTATTTCTAAATTGCTGTTACGATATGATTCCCATATCAATTGCGTGTCCAAGTTGCTGCTCATAAGATTATTTATGCTCTAGTGATGTTAAAAATAGGGGTCCCTTCATGAGCTACTTTGAATGGTCTACCACTAGGAGAATAATGAACATTGTTCACCTCCATACCTAACAGATGAGCTATTGTAGCATTTAAATCTTCCGGCTTCACAGGATTTTCCGCCACTCTCATGGCGCGTTCATCACTACGACCATACACAGAACCACCTTTGATACCAGCACCAACAAACATGGCACTGAAAGCATTGGGCCAATGGTCACGTCCGTTGCCACCGTTGATGATTGGAGTTCGCCCAAACTCACTGGTCAACACAACTAGCACCTGATTCAACAGACCTCTACGTTCTAGGTCATGAAGCAGAGCACCTACTGCTCGGTCCATATCTTGACAGTTCTCTTCAACACGTTCAAAATTATTTGAATGTGTGTCCCATCCACCTCTTGTTACTTCAATATATCTCACACCATTTTCTATCAATCGCCTGGCCAATAAACAACCTTGACCGAAATGTGTATCACCATACATATCGTGCATGGACTGAGGCTCAGCAGATATATCAAACGCTAATATATCAGCACTTCTCATTAATTTTACCGCATCTTTATATAAATCTGAATATGCGCGGATGGACTTTTGGTCATACTTATTGTTGAAATTTTTGTTGAGTATAGTTGATAAATTTAAGCGACTATCAAACCGCTCGTTGGTCAAATAATCAGCTATTTTACTATTATTCAACCCCGCGCTCGGTCTTTGTATAGGTATTGGACCATGCTTGCTTTCTAAAAAACCAGCTCCACCACCAACACCTCCTCCAATGTTCACATGGTTAGGTATTGTAGAATTTATACTACCGGTCAATTTACTGACCCAGCTACCAAATGTTGGATGTGTGATCGTTCCACGCTTCTGATAACTAGTATGCATCAAATAGCTAGCTTGCATATGAGCTCCTTGATTACTTGTGACAGATCTCACTAGGGCTGCATTATGCATGTGATTAGCTATTGTAGGTAAATACTCAGATAATAAAATACCGTCTGCAGATGTTTGAATTACCTGAACCGGACCTCGGATAGATTCATCACTGTTTGGCTTTGGGTCAAACGTGTCAACATGGCTCATGGCTCCTCCCATGTTTAGATATATTATTTGTCGCGCCTTGGATATTTTTTTTGATGTGATTGTATCACCAGTATCAGAGTAGATATAGTTACCCACTAATGGAAACAATCCAACACCTAAGCATTGCTTAGCTAATCGACTCACAAACTCTCTTCTATTCAACTCATTCATATTAGTATATATTAAAAATGGTGGACCTGGTGGGAGTCGAACCCACGTGCGTTCTATCTATGATCAATGCTTCTACAAGTTTATTCAACATTTACCGGAGTGTTGACACCCTGACAGAATTGTATTTTAAACAGCGTCATTTCTGTTAATCGCTGCTGGTGCTTGATGTTTGCACTCGACAGGTTATCAAGCATCACTAGTCGATCGAGACAGCGTCAAGCTGCCATGAGAGTCTCTTCAGCAGAAGAGAACGAAACAATGTTATTGTCGCCATTTAGGACTTGTATGCCTTTTTTAGAGAGCCAGACATCTCTCTCACTTGCCACAATTGATTTTCAATGAACGTCGAATCCAGTACAGGCCCGATTTATATCATAATTATATATGCTCTGGTGAACATCTGCAACTAGAAATTGAAATCACTCAGAGTTTCTACTTCTTTGTCTCTTTTTTGTTCATCAAGCCAACGGGTGTATACTTGCCATGTTTCCGAGGCTAGATTTTGCTTTGACAAACGATACAACGAAATGTTGTACAGAGGCCGACCGTTCGAACCAGGTACTCCGACCCACCAGACTTGGCCATTCCACTCAAACACTCTCAATACAGTTATGCGACCATCAAACTCAGGACCATTGTCCCTTGCTTCTAGATGGAACGGAAAATCCTCTATCACACCATCACCTTCGAGCACATTGCTGAAGGTTTTATATGCATTCAACCCGGCTCTACCAACAGGTATAGGACCTGAATCCATTAGCCGTTTGAATTTAGCCGGATTGATCCATCCGGAGCTAAACTTTAACCGTTCATCCGGTAATGATTGGTCTTGTTCGTTAAACAGTGGCAAAATGTCTTTGTTTGTCACGAAGATATTTATGCTCAGTCTCTTCGAGTAACGTGATAGCTATGTCTTTTTGTTTGATCTCGATATCCCAATCGATGTGTTGATCAATTGTGTAGCTACTCTCGTGCATGTCACGCCAGATCCGCGGACCATGTTCTGCGTAGTCTGTATGAGCTCGTATGTTGTTGTTAGCACCACCCTCACTGTAATGAAACAATGGGTTAACATCATGAGCTCGCCAGGTACTGACGCATACACGAAACGCTTCTTTAGCATCCCACAATCCCGGATTACATGCATGATGCAACGTGTCAAACGTGATGGGAATACCGGTAGGTACATGTATCAGTTCGAACAACCGATCCGGTGACCACACACCTTTGTCTTCGTTTTCTAATACGAGTCGTGAACGAACACGTTCAGGTAGTTTGTAATAGTTCTCGATGAATTGATCAGCAATCTCTTCCGGGTCACCGCTGCTACGGCTCATGTGTATATTCAAGGGATACCAATAGGATCTACTGTTTTCACCTGCCATACGATCCATTAACCAGGCATGATGATCTAACTCGTTCATGGTACGTCTCACCACTTCTGGATTAGCGCTACACAACACGTTGAAATGATCAGGATGAAAGCTGATTCTGAAATCTCGTGGTGATTGACTTGTGATAAATTGTTGTATCTCTTCGAATTTATTCTCTATCTCTGATAGATTGGGAAGGTCTGCTAGACATACATCCGCTTTGTCAAGATTGAACAATGGAAACAACGTGCTGCTGATACGATAACCCCAGTCATTACCACGCGCTAGTCTCATGGTGTCCAGCGTGGTTTGTAAATTCTCTAGTGATCGTTCACCTAGTATTTGTAACGCTTCATCACGCGGATGCTTCTCGAATTGTGTGAATCTAAATGCTCGGTGCTTGGAGCCACGTTTTTTTAGGTTTAAACTGATGCAACATAGGTTGTACATATATAAATAAGTATATGAGCAAAAACAAAGACATGCAACAGATTTGGGAGAATTACTCAACACCACAATCAGAATCAACACTAGCTGGAGTCACATGTGAATGTAAAGATTGTGAAGCTTGGCGTGAAGGTGATCTGTGTGCGGCTTCTAGTATCAATCTCGGCAAGGATCCAGCTGATAGTAGCAAAGTGATCTGTGAAACATACACACCAAGGCAAGAAGAAGAGCTAGAAATCGAAATCAACTAGAGTGCTAGTACCCTTGATATACTCTAAAAAAATTTCATGAGCTTCTTCTAATTGTTCCATGCCTTTAACATACGGGTCATATATCATCTGCTCATGTTTAGTCAGATACAATCCTTCACGTCGAGGTTGATGTACCACATTTATACTGTAAGGTATGTTCTTTCTACGTAGTTCTCCACGTGCATCAACTCTCATTTGCCACATGTCTTTACCGACATCACGCTCTTTTTTCCATGCATGATATCCGGTGGGGTGAAATCCATGCTCTTTCAACCATCTCACTGTCTCCGGAACGAATGACATTTGCTTTAAGTATTTTTTAAGTTCTTGCTCGTTCATCTCAAAAATTAAAATTATCTAAACCACCTACGCGGTCTTGTTCTACACGTTCATGTAGAACCTTCCAACCATAGTCAAGATGTTCTATAATAGCTTTCCATGTATGGTCATCTCTCCATTGTGTCAGTGTTTTGTACCATAGTTGCTCGTTGTATCGCTGAGCAAGTTCACCTTTCTCATGACGCCTAGTCACCTTGATACCAACTTGAGGTGCGTACAAATCCTTTTGTTTCGTACCTAACATACTAATTATCACACTCATGTGAACGTTGTCTGGATTGTTTTTAAATTCCTGTCTCTCTTCTGTTCTCTCGTTTTCAGCACCAGGATTGTACACTCGCATGCGCCCAGGTTCAATATACCACTCTTGAGTATCGTATGAATAACCTCGTATGAACACTGCAGGTTGCACCACTTTGTCACCATATATTGGATTACGATATCCAAATTCAGCATCACGCAATCCAAATTGATGTTCTCTCAACCAATCAACAACATTTTCTACGACCGGTTCACCAGCTTCGGTAAAATCAGTATTCCATTTATCTACACGAGCCACATCGTTGTATATATCTTCATATCGATCACCAAGTTTTAATACATCTTTGTTCATTATAGTTATTTATACAAAAAAAAGACTCTTGCCCGCCAAGACAAGAGTCTAATTTTGAAGAGTTATTTACTCTTGTTCCCGGTTACTTGTCCTCCTTGGTGCAGCAACTAGTCCGCTGGAATAATGCTACTACCAACAACAACGTGATGATACTAGCAAGACTGGCTCCGGATCCAACAAAGCCTGTGACCAAGCCTTGAATGTTTCCGATGACGTTAAGCCCAGCAGCAGGTCCGAAGACCACCTGAGCGACTACAAGAAGGCCGACTGCGTAAAGCAAGATGGAAGTAACTCCACCGATCAGACCCTTGACTGTTTCCATTGTATTATTCATATTTTTTATCTCCTTGTTTAATTAGATTAGAACTTCACAGCAACGCCAGCACCCCACAAGGTCTCTGCATCACGATCTTCATTGTCATCCACAGCCACATCCGCATAGAGATCAATGTTCCCTAGGCTTTTTACAGCTGCCAATTTGGCGCCATAGTAGGTGCTATCATCAGACGTAGTTAGTTCGGTGTTACCCAACCAACCACTCACTTGTAGATCAAACACATCTAAATCAATCGAGTGACTCAATTGACCTTCGTATGTGTACAGTTCTTCGCTTGTGTTACGATACAAGGTGATGCTTGGATTCAACAACGCGTCAATCTGTACTCCAACGAAACCTTCAAGGTTCCCTCCAGAGTTGCTGATATCAGTGTTGTACACTCCTAACAGTAGATTGATCTTGTCCACAGGGGTCAAGCTTAATCCAACTGTCACATCGTTTGTATCGGCTTCGGTGCTGTCGACACTTTGAGTTGTGGCGAGATCACCAAACAAACCAATTGATCCAACACTAGTGTTGAACCCTACATTGGCTTGGAGTGACTCTCCAGAACTGGCTTGACCTCGAAAGAAATCATCAGATACATATCCTGCACCAATGGTTCCTCCAAGCTTAAAGCCGGTGTCTTGCTTTGCAGCTGAAGCGACGTTAGTAATTAATGCGCATGTAAGCGCGGCGATTACGGTTTTTGTTTTCATATATTAAACAATATACCGATTATATAGTCTCGTGCTCTAGATTGCAACAACTAAACAATACTTTTTATATCACAACATTCAACACATCCTGGGTGATATTTGTTGTAAGTTTGAGACCTGTTGTTTTGTAAATGTACATGTAAAGTCTTGATATCCAAGCAAGGATTGAATACAGATATGTTGTTATGTTTGAAACAATCACTCAATCGACTATCACATAAAATTGTCCCCATGTGTATATCACCACAATCTACCGGTATATTCAGGCCTTTCTTGACACACCAAGTGTCCTGTGAATACATGTTGGGTTGTGGACCGTGTAAATGTTGTTGTACACATCGTTCTACATGAAACACTGATATGTCACGCTCTGAAACAAACTCCCATCGTGTTAACGCCAGCAGCTTGTTGCTCATGTTTATGTGTTGTAATTTATGTACATCGTTTGTTATTACTATGTCTCCGTTGCATATACACCACATGTTATTAGATTCGTGATCGTTACAATACATTAATAGTGTATGAAATGACGGTCTTCCGGCATGCGCTAGCACATGTATTTTATCGTTGGTTTTCATATATTGGTCAATCTCTTGAGGTATAGGACCAGTTTCAGTGTCCCAGAACACCACAATGTTCTCAATGAATTCACTAGCAGCATTTATGGATAATGTCAGACAATACTCTTTCATTCGCGACACGAGATGTTCATGGTACAACGAGGTTACAATATTAACACGGTGTGTGTCAACTGGTTGTGTGTATTTGGTTACAATTGTGTCTTTCAGCAGATTGTAATCAACACGTCTCAGCTTGACATGTCGACCCTCATGTTTCCCATTGTGTATCCAATGATCTCTAGCAGCAACAACATCATGACCAAAAGCTGCTTTCAAATCAGGATATGATGCAAGATAGTCACTCCAGTCAATTCTGTTTATATCCGGATATTTAACATCTATCTTCATCAATCATTATATATACATGATGAATAAATAATTCCACATGCACGTGTTACCAGAAATATGTAAAAAAATTACAATCCCAGATGGTCATATCTGGAGCTATGATAACTTACCTAGGTATTACGACGTCATGCCATGGAACTACATCGCTTCTATTGTTAAAACATATGACGAGCCACTATCTCTTGTCGATATAGGAGCCAACATAGGTGATAGCGCGAGTTTGTGGAGATCACATTTTGATGAGCACCATGATGTTATTTGCGTTGAACCAGATAAAAGATTTTACCAAACACTACAACAGAATGTAAAAATAATAGGCGGTTGCAAGACATTCAATTGTTTGTATAACGCTGGTATATCAATTGATCAATTAAACTATCATAGTGATGGTAGTCAAACTGGTGTTACTACATTAAGGAAAGCTGACTGCAACGAACCATGTATTGCATTCGATACTATTGATATAAATCAACTAATTAAACAAATGAACAACAGCACGGCTGTACTCAAAACTGATACAGATGGATTTGATTTACACATACTAACAAATATTAAAGACACACTCAAAAATGATCTACACACTACGTTCCCTGTTATATTCTCAGAGGGTCCAGAGAAGCACGATTATCAAGATAAAAAACTGATGTATGAGTGGATAGATCTATTAAAACAATATATAGATATCGGCTATAAAGTTATATTATTTTCTAATTTCGGTCACCCATATGTATTTTGTGGACAACATAAAGATATAATTGAATCTACATTATTAGGACTGCATCATAGTTTTTTAAATAAAAGACCAGTATGTCACTATGTTGACATTATATTAACAGACTCACAACAAGCATTTGATTCATATTGTAGTTTATAATGAAGCAAATATTAAATGGAAAAAACACCTTGAGTTGAATAACCATCGTTATTTGTCTCTTCTGTACTATATTTCTTGATCATACGAGGATTCACGAACAATTTTTTCAACCCTTTACGTCTCAAACTCTGATGGAACCCAACATGTTCACAATCATTAACCATCAGATCATAATTACCAACCTCGAAGCATTCACGTTTGTACACCCCTAACCCTCCGAATGCTGAATGAACCGGAGTCCATCGATCTGTTGGTAATATTCTACCGGTGCCATCTTTTTCGTGTAGCTTGTTACTATCAAACAATTCCGGAGTGAACACATGACCATATGTAGCGGTACGAAACGCGAACGAGTCCCACATCATGCCCTGTGAATTGTATATACCGTTTGCGAACACAGCGTCCCATGATCCTGGATGTTTATTTTTGAATGTGTCTATAACACCACCGCGATCTACTGGTATACGAACATCCGGATCCATTATGATCACATGGTCATATACTTGATGTAGCTGTCTCACCCAGTTGATACATTGTTGTCTAGCATGTCCCATCTGTTGATATTTACCTGGTAGGTTTGGAGATCGCCCACACTCGTAATTAAAGTGTTCTGGATATTGTTGTTTGTATTGTTCTAGTATTTTCTTAGTATTGTCAATTGAATCATTTTCATATAAAAATATTTTGAATCTATTGAACGAGCTACCAATATTGATCATATTCTCAATACCTGCATGTAATTGCGCTTCATTGTCGCGTGTGATGCCTACAATAGCAACAGACGCATTTATAAAATCATTCACATACCGTTCAAGTGTGTCTTTTCCATACTCTTCTTCAAGTATTTTTTTGTATGTAAATTCTCTTGTGTTTGAATTACGACACATCCATTGATAAGCTATAGCAACATTTCTAACGTTGCTAGGTAGTTTATGATTGCTAGGTTTTTCCCAATATGATTCATGCTTTTCGTGATATATAACACCAGGTGTCTCGACTTGTGATCCTTGCTTCTCTAGCTCTTCTGACCATACATTTGTATCTCCTATAGACCTACCCATTTGTATTCTAAGCACCCAATCCCATGTTGGTCTGCCTAACAACTGACCGCTTGGCAATTCATTAACATTTTTCTTCCACCACTTTTTAGTGAACGCGAACAAATCAGCCCCAACATACCATTGTGTTTGTTTGAGCAGTTGCTGCTTTGTAAGCGGCTTGTCTAACACACCAATAAAATCACGACGGAATGAAAATGTACATCCATGTTTGTCACACGATTCTATTACACGATCATAACAATCGGTTGTCAAACATATATCAAAATTTGTGAATAAAATAATATCATTATCATTAACACATTTTTTAGCACCAGTGTCTATGAGTTCTTCGATAATTGGTAAATTGTCTTCAACATCAAAATGCTCAACAACACACACATGATGTCTCGAGCCTCTCACTGCAGTGATCATAGTATCAATCGCGAATTTTATTCTACGTGAATCATTTTTAAATTTAGGTTGGTACGGAGAACATACATGTATTATGTTTCTTTTTTTGTTGTGTATATCTGTATGCGGAGCGAACATATTTTTACAGTAGCTTAACATGTCTTGGTTTTCATCTGGTTGTTGATTATAAAATCCAGATCTACCCTCCTTTTTACCAAACATCATCCAGTGTTGATGTGCTAACGCCGGTGTGTTATAACCTGCTTGTACAACATCCTGATATTGGTTCATGTAAAATGCCGGATCAAATTTGTTCTGAATCACCGGTTTATTTATAAAGTGTTTGATTGCGGTTAATTCCCAATCGTGTAGCAACACTACATCATTTCTGTTACGACTTATGTATGTTCTCCAGTTGAACTCTGGGTATATCTTGTAAAAAGCTTCTGTATTAGGAATTAATTTCTCCTCCCGACCTTTGGTTTTCCAGTGATGGACAGCATGTTGCTCACTTATATCATATATGGAGCTATAAAAAATAATGTCTAACATCATGTTATTTATTAAATAATTATATGGATAACGACACATACAAACCAAAACCCTTCACTCAGCAAATCGCGGAACAGACAATTAAGAAAATGTATGAACCACAGGACAAAAAACGTACATTATGTAATGTTATAAAACAAGCGTTCCGAGCTGTGCAAGAAGATAGCCACAATTTACAAGCAGCCCGGGATTTAATGTTGGAAGCATTGTGGATGGGCCAGCGTATGAGTGACAAGTTGAGTAATAATCGAAAGAAGAAACTATCCAAAGAGCAACCTCTAGAAGATGATGAAGAGTTTGATTTTTGCGTCGATTGGAGCAAGCTTGACGGTAGAAATGTGGCTAAAGGCAACTGGGATTGAGCATAAGAACCGCAATATCCCTCGGGAATGTTTGTTACTCTGCGGTGTATGGTGTGAAACACGGACTACGCACCACAAAAAAAGATGGTTATATGACATGTCCATTCGATAGAATGGTTACGAACATGCACGGTGTTTTGGATTGTATCAAGACAGATTTCAAACATTTTCTAGACACCAAGAATCTTATAATGAAACCTCTACAAAATCATTTAGCAAATTCTTTCATGTTGGAACATAAATTGTATGATTTCCGATTCAATCATGAGAGTAATTCAATGCCAGCACACAAGAAGCGTCATGGTGGAGC
>ERZ807291.4312-NODE-4312-length-18972-cov-9.579426_pt1 | contig 18972 bp, 18 predicted proteins | sample MGYA00521257_ERZ807291 | MGnify/ENA primary metagenome ERZ807291 (study PRJEB31413, sample SAMN03169783) | marine metagenome | biome: Marine; feature: Water; material: Subsurface seawater | place: North Sea | collected 2011-04-28 | depth 1 m m ... | reverse complement strand
GAATAAGTGATAAAGGAGAAACTGCCTGTGTAATTTGTGAAATAGGTAAATGGGCTAAGAATAGTATAGAATGTATAGAATGTTCAAAAGGGAAATACAGTTCAACATATAGTATCATTGCGGATATAGAATGTAAATTATGCACGATTGGGAAATATTCAAATAATACAGGTTTAAATAATGAAAATCAATGTATATCATGTGAAGAAGGAAAAATAGGATTAACCGAAGGTTCTACATCGCGTGGGAGTTGTTTTTCTTGCGAATCTGGTAAATTTCAATTTTCAGAAAATGAATGTAAAGAATGTCCGTTGGGGTGGGTTTCTCAAAAAGAAAGTAAAAACTGTAATTTATGCGATATTGGTTTATTTGCCAATGTTGATAATTGTATAGCTTGTTCAATGGGTAAATACAGTGCTACATATAATATAATTTCGGATACAGAATGTAAATTGTGCCCAATTGGTAAATATTCAGACATTCGTGGTATTATAAGTGAAAATGATTGTATTAATTGTCAAGAAGGACGAATTGGTTTATCAGAAGGCGTTACAACAAATTCATCATGTATATCATGTGAATCAGGCAAATATCAATATTCTTCAAGTAAATGTTTGATTTGCCCCAACGGTTGGGTGTCAAAAGAACAAAGTACAGAATGTTCTCTTTGCGATATAGGTTTATATGCAGACGAATATAAAATTAGTTGTTTAAAATGCCCAACTGGTAGATATAACGATCTACAGGGTATATTTGATGTAAATGATTGTAAATATTGTGGCGCCGGGAAATTTTCAAATTTGAGTGGTTCTACAGAACCAAGTTTTTGTATACCATGTGAGTTAGGAAAATATAACACTGATATAGGTTTAAATAATATAAATCTTTGTAAAAAATGCGAAGCTGGGAAGTATAATAATAATATACAAAACACTGGTCAAGAATGTCAGCAATGTATACCTGGTAAATTTTCAAAAGAAAATGCCATTGAATGTGATGAATGTCCCATGGGAACTTATACTGAAAAATTATCAGAAGCAACTTTATTATTCACAGTATGTTTACAATGTCCACCCGGTACTTATAATTATTTAACCGGTAAGCATGATATTATTAGCTGTTTTGATTGTCCGAAAGGTACTTGGAATAGTAATCAAAAATCAATTAGTGAAGATGATTGTGTTGTATGTAAATCTGGATTATATAGTGAATTAAAAGGGTCGCATACCATTGAATCTTGTAAAGAATGTATAGCTGGAAAATACAATGAAAATGTTGGCGGTAGTTCATCAAACGATTGTAAAGATTGCGCCACAGGCACTTACTCTTTGTCGGGTAGTTCAAATTGTATTCATTGTTTACCAGGTAAATTTACATCAAATATGATGTCCACGCAATGCGAAGATTGTCCGGTTGGTAGATTCTCTGGGGAACTCGGCAGTATATTATGTAAACAATGTACATTGAACGCCGAACAAAATTTCGAAAAAACAAAATGTGTTTGTTCAAGCGGAACATATACTTTAAACATTTCAAATATAAATTGTAAAGCATGTCCAACAGAGTTTAATTGTTTAAAGGGTGATACATTAAAATCGATAAAACTAAAAAAAAATTATTGGAGACATTCCGATAATACAGTGGAAACATATAAATGTAAAAATATTTTTGCTTGTAACGGCGGTGAAATATTTAATTCTAGTAACGATTTATGTAATGAAGGTCATGAAGGACCCATATGTGATGTGTGTAAACAAGGTTGGGCAAAAGATGATGGAGTTTGTTTAAAGTGTCCCGAAAATACTGGAAGGACTATTGGTCTAACTGTTGTTATTCCCATTGTATGTACACTTATAATTGTTTTTTTAATTAAAACGGCAAACCCGTCGGAAAATAAAAAAGAGGAAGTAAACGGCGTTGTTAAGATATTCATGAATTATGCCCAAGTTTTTTCACTAGCTAGTTCTTTTCAAATAAACTGGCCAACCTTAATAAGATATTTATTTGAAAGAGCTAAGGAATTTTCATCTCCAAGGGTTAGTTTTTATTCTTCTGATTGCGCCATAGGTTGGAGTTATTATGAAAAGTTAATCGTTTATTTAGCTCTACCAATCGTTTATATTTTTTCAGTAACGTGTATAATTGGCATTGTATCTTTATTGTTTTGTAAAAAGAAGAAAACAAAATTAAAGAGATTTAATTCGGTTATAGAAAGAGAAGATTTTTTAAAAAACTCGCCATCATGCTGTGAGTTTTTTATAGCATGGCAAAAAACAGCGGTTGTTGTGGGAACATTCCTAAGTTGGCCCACCATCGTTGAAAAAACCTTAGAAGTAATGAATTGTGAGAGAATCGGAGATAAGTATTACCTTGTTAAAGATGTATCAATAGAATGCTATAATAGTCAACATGTGATATATTTAACAATTGCTTACATAGCACTCGGGTTATATGGCGTTGGAATACCATTGACGGGATTTAGACTTTTATATAAACACCGATTTAGGTTATTTGATATGCAAAATAGATACGATGGTTCTACACCATTATCCTTTTTGTTTTTAGGATATAGAGAGAAAAGATGGTATTATGAATTTATAATTATGGGAAAAAAGGCGTCATTGATTATTATTTCCGTTTTCTTACGAAATTATCCAAGATACCAAATTATTGCGGCATCATTAATGGTTCAAATTTCATTTTTCCTTCATGTTTTTCTAAGACCATACGACGTAATTACCAGTTATGGTATGATATGTAATAAACTGGAAAGTATTAGTTTATTATCATTAGTTATGACTTTAAGTACGGGGTTATTTTTCGGAACTATTAATTCTGGTTATGAACTCGGTACATTCGAAGATGTTTTAATTGTTATTTTGATTTTATCAAATGGTGGAATTACACTCTATTTCCTTTCTTACTTCTTTATTTTAACAAAAAAAAGTATAAGTTCACATTTAAAAGAATTTGTTCAGAAAAAAATTAAAAAAGATAACTTATATTGTATTTTTAAGTGTTGTTCCGAAAAATATATAGATAATTTAATTGAATGGGGTGATAGTGTAGACGTAGATAATTATGGTATTAATTTGAAAAATGATATTGAAAAAGAAATTTTTGCGAATTTTTTCAAACAAAAACAAGATAAAACAGAAATATTAAATCAGAAAATAGATGGTATCAAAAAAAAGAGATTATCGTTGAAATTAGATAAATTAAGAACGCAAATCCAAGTTATGGAAAAAGAAAGGTGTTGGCAAACCATTAAAAATAATAGATTATACAATGAAGTTAAAAAAACTGCTATGATATCAAAAATAAGTTTAGATGATAGTAGTATCAAAGACCTTGATGATATTTTTCATTTATATATAGATCATGGTATAGAATATAATAAACGAATGAATTATTTATATATGAATGAATTAAAAGGTATGATAAATAAAAAAAATAGTAACGATAGTATGACCCACATAGAAGAAAAAAATGAAATAATAGTACCGGAAAATAGTATTTCAATAAATAATGATTCGGTAATCAGTGGTTCAGAAAATACTGATTCAGAAATCAGTGGTTCAGAAAATACTGCTGTTTTTGTAAACGATGATAAACAAATAATAGATATTTTTGAAATAGTTATTTGATTAGTTGTATTTTAAATAATATTTTATAGTTCTTTATAAAATATTATGCCCGGTCCAATCAAATTTAATTATAGTTTTATAGATGGTTCTGGTAATAATTTAAGTGACATTTCATTATATAACCATGATGCGAATTTAACAACAGATGGTAGTGGTGTTTGGACGAGTGATATCCCATTCGATGTTAGTAGTAATGCCGCCTCCATTTCACCATATAGTTTTAGGTTTAAAGGTGGTGACTATTTTAAAAAAGATGTTTCGGATAACTGGAGCGGATCATTCACTATGTCTATTTGGACAAAACCGTCGGATACCGTTACGACTTACGATAGTATATTTTCTAGTGATGATTCACCCAATACTGATTATTCTTGGCAACTGGATGTTACCGATTCAAACAAATGGAATGTTCGTGTGAAAACTCCAGAAAGCGGAGTAAAATCATACAGTTTCGGGTCCACAAATATAGATTCGTGGCAGCATCTGGCTGTATCATGGTCCTACAGCGATATTTCAGCAAACAAAGAACTTAAATTATATTACAACGGTTCTTTAGTTAAAACTATAAATTCAACATCATCTCCATCTGTCCCAGAAGATTTGAATTTTATTTTCACAAAATATAAATTAGGATTAAATCGAAATAGTGATAAAAAATATGAAGGCTACATAACAAGTTCGCTTTTATATGATAATGTATTGAGTAATGATGACATTTCATATATTTACAACTATAATTTAGATCCAAGTGGTAGTATTCACACAGACTGTAGTGATTGTCAAACATATACACCTACTTCACAGCACGTTTTTTTGCCAGTGTATTTAAACAATGATAAAGTTGTATTAGATAGTTCAGAAAATTCAGTAAATACATTAGATTCATCTTATAATTTTATAATGGATGCTAATTATGCGACGGCAAATTTTTTCAGAGAATTTTTAAGATACAAAAAAAATGACAATTCTTATGTATTTAGTTTTAATGAAAGCTATAAAATATTATTTGAACAAGCCATAAAGTCAGATATAGAAAATACGGCAACAACAATATACGATAGTTCGTTTAATTCGGGTATCGACCCACAGGAAGCTTCCATTGGGCGAATGTTAGTAAGATATATAGCAGATACACTCATGGGACACCCTTTCGCACAAGCTTTTATAGCAAATGAGAGTGAGATAATTAATTCTGTAAATACAAGTAATTTACACCTACAAATAACGTCAGCCATTATCGATGGTTTATCAACAAGTTCTTTTTCATCGCAAGAAATTTGTAATAGTTTAATTATACAATTTATTGAAGATTCACCCGATAGATTTTTATATGAAGTAGAAGACACTGTTTATAAATTCCCATTCTGTCCTGGTGACAGTGTATCCTTATTTGTTAAAATGAATTGTACTATTAATTTAAATAATATAACGTCTGGTTCTGCTACAACTACAAATATTTATCAGATGTTAAAGAATATTTTTAGTAGTAAAACAGATGTTATTTTCGATGATTCAGCTGAACAAATGAAATTAGTAGAAAAAATTTGGCGTATAAAAATTAAATTGAAATAATATTATAAATTTATTTTTAATTTAAAAATGAATAATAATGATGTTATTTTACCATTTCCCAAATATGCCATTGTAGATATAGAAAAAGCTAAAAATAATAGTTATATTAATAAAAAAAATATAGCAAAAAGTATAGCTACGGAGCTCGTTCAAAAAGCTACCTTAAATTCTAATAAAGTTCCAAATCAATTAAAAATACCAAAAGATACCATTTTAACACCCGAGCAACAATCTAAAAAAGTTAAATTTATATGCCCATGTCCCTTACACGAAGGCGATATATATGTAACCAGATTACAAAGAGTTCATGTTGGGGATACCAGAGTTAGTATGATAAAAAGAATAGGAAATAGTCGAAATACACATGAAATTATCGATGAATTACAAAATTTATGTATGAATAATGAAAATGGTCAACCATCTATAAATGAATTGTTAACTGTAGTAGCCTTTCCATTTGTACAAAGTGTTTTGGATACACATACTGAAAATTCAGTCGTATTCGCTTGTCCCGTATGTAACCATAAATGCGACAATGACAAACACCCAGATAGTAATTTTATAGCTATTTTTGAATAACTAAATAATTTTTAATTAGGCTGTTCATAGTACCATTTAATAAATTAAACGGATCTCTATAATATTCTAAAGCTGGTATTAAAGGTTTTTGTTTTCTATTTTGCTCGTTTAAAATAAAAAAAAACAAAAATATAAAAAAAATTATAGAATCTATCATTTGATAATATCTTTATTTTTTTCTCGATATATAACATAATGCCAGGATATAGTAAAATGATGAGCGCTATGATGCCAAAAAAGAAGCCCAAGCGAAGAAAGAGCGTTAAAACACACAAGAAGAAGAGAAAGCTTCGCAAAAACAGAACCAAGAAGGTCAAGAGAAAGAGACGCCGCAAAAAGTAAATTTAAAATATAATTAATTTATTTATAATTTAAATTATTGTTCATTACTCGATATATCTATTACGATTTCACCTATATTTTGTCCCGTTTCATCTCCGTCAGTATTTTGTCCCGTTTCATCTCCGTCAGTATTTTGTCCCGTTTCATCTCCGTCAGTATTTTGCCCTGTTTCATCTCCAACGCCTTCATCACCTCCTTCATCACCACCATCTTCTTCATGTGGTGGTTCAACTAAAGGGGATTTTTTTATAATTTCGTTGGCAACATCAATTGTTAAATTGAACGGCTTTGTTTTTTTAGAGGAAAATGTTGGCGTTGGTTCATCAAAATCACTTGAATCCGGTGTAATAATATCATTACTTTTACTAACGTCTTCCAGTTTCTTTATTAAAGAAGCCATGCTTTTTGTTACATTTGTTATACCAACCTTTTTCTTTTTTTCTGCGGAACGAATGCGTTTATTCACCTGTAAATTATTCCTTGCTTCTAACAATTTTTGTTTTAACTTAGCTTCAAAGTGAGATTGTCTATCAGCTTCCTCTTTTCTAATCTTTGCTACAATATTATCTTCGTAACTTTTTTTGTCTTTAATTAATTTAAGTTCACTCTCTTTTATTTCTAATTCCTTTCTAACCCTTTCTTCTTTTTCTTTCATTGAATCTTTATATACTTCCACACCAGTAATTTCCAAAATATCTGGTTTGATGAATTCAGAATCTTGAAATTTTTTACCAAATAATTTAACTATATGAAGTGGTATATTTGGACTCTGTTCAATTAAGCGGTCCAATTCAACACGTCTATTGGAAATAAATTCCCTTCCACCACAACTTCTTTCATCTACTGGAAGTGAAAGTTCTACTGAAATATTTCTAGAAAATTTAGAATAAGCAATACTCGCTGCGCGATGTCCTTCTAATAATTCAGATACCCGTAGAAATTGCGCTATCGTTGTTATCAATCCAGCCGATAAATTTAAAAAACCAGCAAATAAAGGAACGTAACTTTGCCAACTCTCTGGAAAAGCTCCTTGGGCAAAATTAGCTGTACCAGTAACAGTGCTAATTACAATAACAGGTAAAGCAAAACGAAAATTCTGTTTTTCATAATGTATGAATGCTCGGTCGTGCATAAATCTATAAGAAGAACCTATCTCACTCCACTTTTTCAGAATGTTTTCCTGTTGCCCATGCCAAACAATTTCTGTTTCGCTGTCTTTTTTACTCATTTACATACTATGTATATTATATTACTAAATATTGTATTTATTATAATAGCTTATATGCTTTAAATTAAAAAATATATTTACTTACATTGTTGTAGTATATGTTTTAAATATTTATTTTAATTATATCAATAACAATCGAATCTTTTGTTTCAGTCGTATTTCATCCATAAAAATATAAACTTTAAAATTGTGAAGAGATAAATTATCAAGGTCTTCTGTTGTTGTAAATCTATTTGTCATTTTAAGACTAGGTAAATAAACAATATATTGGTACAAATTATCATTTCGAATTAACTTATCAAATATATAACCTTCTATTTTCTTTTTTGTTAGTCGCGGATCATTGTAACATATATTCAATAATTTACAATTACTCTGAACCTTTCGTATAGATTTCATTGTATCATTAATATATTCTATAGACTCATCTGTGCTCCATTTATTATAAAAATGCTTTGATTTTTCAGTAAACTTAACAATACCCATTAAATCTTGAAAAATAATCATATTAAGTAAATCTACTAGCCTTCTGTTAGGACTAGTTATATGTAAATAAGATTCCAAATTTAACATTTCATGAGTATTACTTTCGTTAAATTTACAATATTTACCTCCCATGGAATGCCATATTTTTAGAAATCGACCTATATCTTTAGGTGTTTCAGACGGAACATCGTATTCAACATTCGTCCTAGTAAACCGATATACACCCTTTTTGTATTCCATCATTTTTTTTGCCGTGAGATAATTCATTAATATCATAAAATAAGACACAAGTTCATGAGAATTCATAAGACTATCTAAATATATTTTTTTTTTATTCATCTTTTGAGCTATCGTGCGTAACTCATAATACATAACATTTCTATCTAAATCATATGATTTATGTCTTAGATTTTTAGTAACCTTTATGAGAGTGTTACGATAACTATATGATAATATATCTCCCGTTTCTTTATTTACAATTATATCTATGGTAAACGCAAATCTTTTTTGATTCTCCAATAAACTACTAATATCATCAGATATCCTCGTTGGTAGCATGGGTCGTTTTCTATCTGGTAAATAAATAGTGGCTATTCTATTATTGAATGATGACCATAAATCTAGTACATCAAACCAAAACACTACATTTGAAATATAGATGCTAACCATTGATGTTAGTTCATCTATTTTCTTGTATCCTATTGCATCATCTAAATCTTTAGAGCCAACCGAATCTATTGTTATAATTTCCCAATCTCGTCGGTCTTCGATTTTATTTTTCTCAATAATTAAGTTCATATAATATTCCTCTGTGTGCAGTTTCAACATTTTTTTAGTTTGTGATTTTAAATTTGCGATAGACGCATACAAACTATTACAATACATTTGATATTCATAAAAACTAGACAATTCATCAACATCACCCAGTGTTATTTGTAAAGAACCAACTGGGTGTTTTTTTTTCCAAGAAATAAATTTAAATACCACATATTTATTTGTTTGGTGTTTTCTAAATTGGATTTTAACCTTATATGGTATTAAAAATTCAGGCAACCTTTTATCATCTGGAATACATCTATAAAAATATTTATTTTTAAATTTACCATATGTTTTATTTCCTTGTAAAACCAAAACACCAGATATATATTTACTTTCCCTAATAGGCGAATGTACCATTTTTAAATTATCGTCCAGGATAGTAAATATATCACAATTAAGTAATTTTAACTTCAATGGATCAACAACATCATGGTTTTCCATTTTTTTCATAGTTTTGGCATTGTAAATCATATACTCATTATAGTTTCTATCAGAAACATAAATTTTGTAATTCATCAATATTATTATTTATAGTTAATTATAATAATAATATTTAATTCAATTTTATAATTACTTTAATGTAAAGACTTTTGTAAAATATGCCCAAAAGAAAATACCTACAAAACATTTAGCAAATAAATCGAGATAGTTGTATGCCACATTTTTAAATTTATTTTCCTGTAAATAAAACAAACCATAACAAATCCAAAATGTAAAGAAGGCCCAATATAAAATAATATTATCGAAAATTGGTTTCTTGGCAATAAATTTGTAATAAATAAACCCATAAAGTGCGAAAAAGAAAACAAATCCTATTCCCAAAGCTGTGACTTTATCTATAATATTTGCTGAACCCGCATATCCCGAAGCAAGCATAGCAAAATTCATTGCTAATATTTTCAAAAAAGTTGTAAACCTCAATCTTCCACCAGAATTATATAAAAATGCTAAACATAATACAAGCAACATGATGGGTGTAGTAATAAACCAATCAACATACCTTGTCATATTTAACTGTTTATAATCAATTTGTCCTTTATCAGCTATTTCAACAAATCTACCATAGAAGTATGCTGCTACAACGGATATACATGTTTCCAAATTTAATATATGACGTACCTTTTCTACTTTTGTTCGCATGGCTTCAATAAAAGTAATAGTGGCCGTTGTTAAAAGAAAAACATATGTTAAATAAAATGAATTTTTCACCATTTTTTCTGTATTAAGAAATTCAATTGCTGAAGATAACATATAAATTATATTATTATTATTTTTTCGTTTATATTTTTTATTTAAAAAAAAATATAATTTATAATGAGTACAGAATTAAATTACAACGAATTGCCCGGGTTGGGTCCAAGAAACAACCAGAGGGTATTCTATATAGCAAGTTTTGTTGTATTGCTTAATTTTGCCTTAATCACTGCTATTTGTTCTTATACAGCTGGTATGACAGGACAAGTTTCAGAAACTTTAAATGATGTTACTAGTATTATGGGAGATGTTAGTGAAATACTTCCAGATAGTAAAGATGCCCTGCGCATTGTTCGGGAAATGTGTGCACATGAAAATTTTACAAAAAAATATGGTGATATTTGTTAAAGTTACTTACATTGTTCTAATATATTTTCTAAACTTATTTTAATAATGTCTTGTGTAAATTTACCATATGAAATTGTGTCACATATCTTATGTTTTTTTTTATATAGCGAATACCATAAAAAATGTTTTATAATATCTAAAAAAATGAATAGTATTATTAAAACAAATGATTTAATTAAAGAAAAGCATATATTTGACAATAGATTATTAATGTTAAAAGAAGATGGAAATATTATTTGTGATAACGAAAAAAATAAAATGATAAATAGTTGGAAGAAATTTTATTTTTATAATTGGGGTAACAAATACATTAAATACTTTTCATTAATTAATCAAGAATATAATATGTTAAAATCGTGGCACGAAGGTGATATCGTGGACGCACTTGATTTTGTAAAATGTTGGGGACCAGCTAGAATAATTAAAAAGAAAATAAGTATAAATCCTATATTTGATGAAACCATTGATAAACCTTTTAATATTTTGAAAGTCGATTACTTGATTAGATTTTTAGGATGGTCCCAACATTTTGATGAAACAATATCCGCTGAAAACATAAGGAAATTATGTACATTTACGGTTCACCCTAGAAAGAAATATCAATGTATTTCAAGGGATTGTTCTGAAAATCATTTTTGGTCTTTTATTAAAAATCCGAAAGACAAAGAATGGAAAATGGAAAAAGTTAGAAATAGAAAAGTAAATGAAGAGACAAATACTGTATCTTTATTTACAAATGAAAATAATATTTATGTAATAACACCTGATAATATAGATGATACCATAAGACCAATCTCTAATGTATCTGCCTTTTTAACATATAGTAATCACAAATATGACCATACTAATAGACCCTTTGATTTTTAATTATATTAATCAAATGATATTTTGTCAGCTATTTCTCTCTTAATATTTTGTTGTTGTAATAAACCCATCAACAAATTAGGTAATATTGATACGGTGCTCATATACGTTCTATATTTAAAGACACATATACTCGAAACTTTTTCGTATTTAATTGAATACCACCAATAAGGTGGTAAATTTATGATTTGACCCGGGTGAAGTTCTAAATCCAACACTTTTACTTTATCAAATTCGGGTTTATACATTTCCTGTACCTCCCACGGATCAACAGGTGACCCAAATTCGAAAATATCATAATCATTCTCCTTTTGTAAATATTTACCATGTGTCGGTGGTATTAACTTCATTTTAACTTTGCCACTTGTTACCATATAATAATTTCTATGACTTATATTGTATCTTAGAGGTGTGTATGAATCTTCACTACCCGACATAAAATCATATTTACATATTGACACCAATGGTGGTCTCAAGAACGAATCATTATATCTAAATGTTTTCAATAAACCTGTTTCTTCTAAAAAGTCATTATTATTTTCAATGATTACCTTATTATTTTTTTTACTTTGAAATATTTTTACAACTTCGCTAAGCAAAATGGGTAAATATACTTCTCTTTCTTTATCCTTTTCATCAATATTTCTGATTTTAACGTCAAAAGCACCATACATTTCTTCTAATTTCCCGATATTAACAATTTCTATTAAATTTTCATTGTTGTATTCAAATAAAACCGGTTGTTTTAAATTACATATTTCTTCCAAACGGTCTTTTGAAACATTATCAATAGTATATACTTCTAAATCATTACTAGTATCTAAGTGAAAATTCATATGGATATATAAAAAAAGTACTATGCTGAAAATAATTACTGTTAAAAATATTTCCATTAATAAAAATATCAAAGAAATGAATATCGCAATTTAACCGTATTTAATCATTAATTTTTGGAGCAATATAAAATATTAATGAATTTTTATCCGGGTGATGTTCTGACGGTTCTTCTGACGGTTCTTCTGACGGTTCTTCTGACGGTTCTTCTGACGGTTCTTCTGGTGGGTCTTGCGATTTTTTCTCGGATTTTTTCTCGGATTTTTTCTCGGATTTTTTCTTCGGTTTTTTCTTCGGTTTTTTCTCCGGTTTTTTCTCCGGTTTTACTTCCGACAATTCATAAATTATTTTCATTGGGTTATCATTTTTCAAATGAACCTTAACTATTTTATTTAACTTTGTAAAATTAGTAAAACATTTTATCATCTTGAGATTATAATGTTGATTAATTGTTAAGCCTTCCTCTATCAAGTATTCTTCTAAATACTCCTCTTTTATAATAATTTCCGATTTACCATAATCGCCTCGTGTATACAGTTTTATATTTTCTTGACCACATTCAACATTTAAATCTTCACCAAACATAATTAATTCATTTATATAATCTCTATATACACTAGATTTCATGATAATATCAGCAGAATACTCAGCCTTTGGTATATCTAAAATATTATTTTCTATATCTATGAGAATCATTTGATAATTTTTAATAATTTTATCATCTGTTAATGTTATGCTTAAATAATCTTCTTCTTTATGTTTCATAATAATTTTAAAATCTTTATCCAAACAAGAAATTATAGTATCCATGCATGCTATACTTAGACCAAATGTATGTGGTTTATCTATCTTAAATTTATCAAACCAATCATTAGATAGAGTTAATTCTACTAAAGATATATGACTACTATCCATCCCCTGGAAATAAAGACCATCTTTTGTAAAATAAAAAGTTATTTCCGATAAAATATGTTTAAGATTGCTGAATATAACAGCAAATTGAATGACTTTCTTTGGATTTGAAATTTCAATATCCATTATTAATTATATTAATTGATAAATATTAATATAGTTTTATTCAATTTATAAATTTTCTATTTCCAGCAATAACTCATCTTTATTTTCATCCCGACAATTTACAATATTTTTAAGTATTTCTTTATAGCTTTCAATTTTTTTCTCAAGGTTTATATTTTTGATTTTTATTTCGTCCATTTCTTTCATTTTTTCTGAAAATTTAAATTCTATGATATTTTCTAATTTATTTATTTTTTCGCTTAATATATTCCTTTTTTCTACGTTATCACTTTTGTTTTTTTCCATATCTCCAGTTATCACTTCAAATGTTTCGGAGTAACGTTGTATATATTCACAATTTTCATTTACCACATTATTTAAATTTGTAAATATATGTAATTTTTCTTCCTTTTTTTGTTCTTCTAAAACTTCACCACATTTTATATCATTCAAACAATCGATAGTGGCTTCTATTGTATTTAATCTAATTTCATGATTGTAAATAATTCTTATGTTTGGATCTCGTATTGTTTTTAATTTTTCAACCAACTGATTATTTTTAAAAGAAACATTATCCATCGATATGGTATTATTGTTAGAATTTTTCTCTACAGTATTATCCGATTTAGATAAAGTTCCCCTTTCTATTATTTCTATATTTGGTCTATTTGGGTTTTTCGCATCCCCCATAAACATTGTCTTTCCCAACATTCCATTATTTTTATTGGGTCTTAATTTACATGTCGCCTCCCCCGGTCTAGGCGAAGAGCTTCTTCTATTTGTTTGTCTTTTTTTATTAAATTCGGTAGGTTTAAGTCTTCTATCAAAACGACTCATTTTATAGTATTTATTTATTTTATTTAAATAATTATTAAACGTAATTGTTAAGCTTTCATATTCATATCTATTTTCCCATGGTGAATATAATTATTAATTTTAAAATCTTCAACTACATAATCTTCAATATTTTGATGTTTTGTCAAAATTTTACAGGTTGGTATATCAAAAGGCATTCTCAATAGTTGTGTATTTAATGCGTCTACATGTTCTTCATATATGTGAGCATCTCCTATATGATGTATAAACTCACCCGGTTTTAATCCACAATGATGGGCTAATAATATAGTTAAAAACGAATAAGATGCAATATTAAATGGTATACCTAAGCCAACATCTCCACTACGTTGATATAATATACAAGATAGTTCATCATCGTTCACGCAAAACTGTGAAAGTATATGACACGGTGGTAATGCCATTTGATGTAATTGTAAAGGATTCCAAGCAGTCATTATCAAACGTCTACTAAATCTCTCCTTTTTGTCTTTTAAACTATCTATAATAATTTGTAATTGATCGACGTCAGTATCGTGTTTTGTTGTATTTAAACAATCATCTAAATATTTATTTCTATAATGCTTTTCCTTATTATCATACGGTCTATTAAAATGTCTCCATTGATATCCATATATAGGACCAAGGTCGTTTTCGTTGTAATGCGATAATCCCCTTGAATCTAAAAATTCCCTAGAGCCATTACCGTTCCATATTTTAACATTTTGCTTTTGTAAAACTTCATTATCTGTTTCACCATTTATAAACCATATAAGTTCTTTTAAACATGTTTTCCAGGCAAGCTGTTTTGTTGTCATTAAAGGTATTTTGTTATTCTTTAATGAAAATCTCATACTTTCACCAATTAAACTTAATGTTTTTCCATTTCTTGTTTCTTTTTTTTTCCCATGTATCAATGTATTTTTAATTAAATTTAAATATTGACCTTCTTGACTATAGAATTTACGCATATTATGTCTAACGAGTCTACTCATTTTTATTAAAGTATGTACATACTTTTAAATTAATTTCCAATATTTTGTAAATTATTAATTTCTTATTATAACACATAAGTATAATGGCACATATGTCCGGTGGCGCAGAAAATATGACCGATAAATTAAATGATATCACTGGTTCTGGTTTTATTAAACATGTTACCCGCTTCGATAGTGAAACCAAAAGCGAATTGCTCAATCTCATTCAATACATTCTGTTAATAACACTCCCGGTCTTTTTTTTAAATAAGACTGTCCAAAATATGATGCCTAAATATGACGAACGAAATGGCAATATTGAACTTTTAGGCGAAGTTATGTTAAGTTCTGTTTGTTTGCTTTTAGGAATCTACATAACCCATAGAGTTATTATCTATCTACCAACTTTTAGTGGAAATAGTTTAGCAGAACTTAATTTTATGAATGTTGCTTTACTTATTGGTTTTTGCATGATGTACAGCGAAAACGGTAAGAAAATCAACCGTGTTTACGAGCGTCTCATGGCTTCATGGAATGGTAAAGAAGGTTTTGGAGAAGAAGATGAGATAAAGAAAAAGAAAAGAGATGGTTCTGTTGTAAAGGTTAGTCAACCACTTTCGGGTAACCCAACCATGCAAGCACCCATTCCCACGCATCAGGCTAGTCGCGCAGACCATGTAACGACACATAATATGATGAACGGTGGTGGAAATGTTGTCCAACAAATGCATGAATCGCCCGCACAACAGGCTGGGCAACAACAACAAGTCCCCGGAAACGGATTTGGTGGTATGGGCATGATGAATGAACCCATGGCTGCTAATGAAGGTTTTGGTGCCTTTTCCAGTTTTTAAAATTAAATATATAATTATTTATTTATAATTATATATGAACAAATTAGACAAATATATAATACAAAACATTATTGATTTTCTTCCAAATTATGATGTATTTCATTTTGAAAAAACAGATAAATATTTTAATTATTTATTTAAAGATACTATTATTTATAATAAAATAAAATACAGAAAACATCCACTTGTTTTTAATTTATATGATAATATATGCTATAAATGTAATATAAATATAATATTATTGGACGATGATCCCGATATAATTAGATGTGTACATCACTAATATAAATTGATTTGAATATACTTAAACATATTTTAGAATTATAAATTAAAATGTCTTATTCTAATTTCCTAAGAGAAATACCCGATAAGGAATTAAATATTTTAAACTATAACAAATGTAAATTTACATTAGAAACAATGATAGATAATAATATTAAAACAATCTTTTTAATTGGTTCTGGCGCAAATGGTAAATCCCATTTACTCCAAGAATGTAAAAATAACATTATTCAAAATGGATATAGTTTGTGCGGTAGTTATGAAATTTTATTTGGTATTCAAAACGGTGAAGAATTTGAAACAAAAATGTCTATGCTAGTAGATAAAAAAATCATCACAGAGCTACAAAATCCTTATGTAAAATTTAATGTAGAAAAGCCCGATAACGTTGTTATGATAGATATGAATCATATTAGATTTTGCTAATTTTTAATTATCATATCATCTTTTATTGTAACATTTGTACCAATTGCCTTTTTAATTAATTCTTTTTCTTTTTCTCTCTGTGGGTCTGTAGCCGGTCCCATAATCTCGTGAACTAATTTTTGCCATTGATCCAATAATTTTCCATCATGTAAATAATTAGGATTCTGTGTTTCCCATTCCTTGAGATGTTTTATCTGTTTTATTGTTAAATCTTGAATAGATTTATCAATTTTTTGATTTCTGTTATCTTTTTGCCATTTGTTATCATCTTTAATGTAAAATTGAAGTCGTTTTGTATCACTACAATGTATAGGCCTTTCACTCGGTTGTAAATCATTTAAATGTTTAACAAATATATTACTTATTCCTTTTATATAACCATGCTGTTGTGTGTATAATAAATCTTCAAGTGATATATCCATTTCATTCACAAAATCGCTCAAATTCATAGCATCTTTACAATTTTTATTTAAATATACATTTATTGTCATATTTTTGTTTCCACAATTTTGATAAGTAATATTATTTGTCGATTTTGGTATTTTACTTAGTTTATCAATTAAGACAGAATTTTGTTCCAGTAATTTATTTATAGTTTCCGTTTGATTGAATGAATGTTTAACTATTTCTTTCAAATTAATTTTCCCCTTGTTACCAGTGTTAGTATAATTTGTCGTCTGTTGATTCTCTATCTGCTGCATAATTATTTCCATATCCTCTTTTTTTATAGTATTGTTGTCATTAATGTTACCATTATCGTATTCATTACACAACTGTTGAATCACATTACCATCTAAATGATACTTTTTTTCAGTTTTTTCAGTTTTTTTCAAAAGTGGTGTATTTTTGCCGTTTTTTGCCATGTTTTTTCCCCCAAAAATGCCATTTTTATCATTTTTAGCATTTTTTCCATTTTTCTGTTTTTTTTGAAAATTGCTTAAAAATGACTCACATGTAACTTTATGTTTAGATAATCCTGACGGATACTTGTAATGTTTCCCACATGAACATATATGTTTTTTGGGTTTATGCACAGGGGTTTTTTTTGGGGTTTTTTTCGCGTGTTTATTTGTATTTAGGTGTCGCTTATAATCCTTCAAATTATCACTTTTGAAACCACATGGGATACAAACATATTTAGTTTGTTGTGAATTTGTTACCATAAGCGAATTAGTTATCCATTTTTTATCATCGTGTAAATTGCTTTTTTTTCTCAAACTTTTTGTTATGATAGTACAGTGTTTTTCAACAAAAGTACTTTTTTGACGTTTTTTTTTTACCCCAAAGTTATCCATTTTGTTATCCTATATATGGATAACAAAAAAAACCCCTAAATTATTTTGTTTTATACTTTTTTTGATCAAAAGTTGCGCTGCATAAGAATGGTTTGGTTTTTTTTAGTGTTTTATTTTTTTTATAGCATAACCGAGTGAAAAAAAGTTTGATCGATTTTTTTAAAAACTTTTTCTGGAAAATCGATTTTGGACATTTTGCGAAATGTCCAAAATCGATTTCTCAAATAAACTTTTTGCAAAAAGTGCATCAAACTTTACTCATGGTAACAACTCTTATTTTTACTAGTCAAAAAACAAGAGCAAATAATACCATAAATGTCGAAAAAAAGTTTGCAGCATTTTTTTGATCAAAAAAAAGGGTAAAAAATACGAAAAAAAACACCTTTTTATTTTTTGTCTTAAGCATTTAAATATAATATTGTTTATATATAAACAACACCATGGGTGATGATATTAATAAAATAATGATGGCTCTTGAAAATAATGAAAATTCTTCAATAATTGATTTAGACTCTTCAAAAATAAAAGACATTAAAAATAATATTTTACAAAAACTACAGCTAGATAGGGTTACGTTAAAAAGTTTTCATAAAAAATTAAAGAGTTATAGATACTGTAGTGATTTAAGCGATTTGAAGGTGGGAAATTATATTCGTTGGATATCTTTAAAAAATCCTGAAAAAATGAGTTTAACAAATGGTGCTTTTTTTGTGGATTACATATTCAACAATAAAATGATGAAAATAATCTGTAGAAGTTCGAGAGGGAGAACATTCCAGATTAAATTTGATGAGGTTATTATATTTCAAAAATTAAATAATGAGGAAAACGTCATTTTATCTGTTTTGGATTATTTGAAAAAATAAATATTTATTTATTTATATGGCGAACAATGCTGTTTTACAACGAGGATATATGTTACCGGAAAAAACATACAAAGAACAAAATTTAACTATACCCGAATTTGATTGGATTTCTATATTCATAATGATTACGTTATGGGTTTTAGGAACTATAATTGTAAGTAGAATGGGTATATCTATATTTCCAAGATACAATAAGGCGACGCATACAATAATTATTTTAGTTGAAATTTTAGCACAATTGTTATTTATAGCTCTTGTATTATTTTTATACCAGTCATTTATATTTTATCCAATGATCGAATATATTCATAATCAAAAGTTACGTTTTATAAATACTGATTCTATTATTACGGCAACTACAGTGGGGGTTTCTTTAGGCTTAAATGCGCCGTCTTTATCAAAAAAAATCCAATCACTCTTGAGGTTTAGACCAGTAAAAATTTAAAAT
>ERZ807291.4311-NODE-4311-length-18973-cov-12.443387_pt1 | contig 18973 bp, 17 predicted proteins | sample MGYA00521257_ERZ807291 | MGnify/ENA primary metagenome ERZ807291 (study PRJEB31413, sample SAMN03169783) | marine metagenome | biome: Marine; feature: Water; material: Subsurface seawater | place: North Sea | collected 2011-04-28 | depth 1 m m ... | reverse complement strand
GGGCGGGGGCTGTATTGGCGGGGGCTGCGGATCTCGGACCGCGGTTCTTTGATGAGTTGGCAGGGGCTATGGGATGTAGTTTTGTTTTGAGGCAATCTAAAACAGGCCCGCATGAATCAGGCATCCAGAATGCTTCCGATGTTCTATAAAATAAAGAGGTATAACCACCTGAAACACAGCATTGCATTATCTAGCCCCGATTGCGGCAAGCTTTTCATCACAAAGATAAGCATAGCGATTTATCTGAACAGCCCCCCCGTCAAGGGCTCTGAAGCGCCGCATGACATCTTCAACAGGTCCATATCCATGAGAAATGCCCCAGACCGGAACATCGCCGCCCTCTTGTCTTGCTTGTCTTATCTTTGTTCTTATCGCTTCACAGGGTGCGGGATGAGGTTCATCAGGCTCAGGATAGCGAATTTGCTCTGGACTGCGCGAAATTTCAGGAGAAAGACACAAAAGGCGACTGATTGCCCGCGCCGCCAGCTCTGCTGACACATCAGCCCGGCTGGCCAGTGAGTTCATAAAATCTACCTCTATGAGCGGCCAGTGCATAGTGTAAAACTTTACTCCGATAGCTGTGCAGTAGGGCGCAATTTTTTTGCTATCAAATCCAGTTGCAGTATTTAAGGGCGGGGGAAAAGACTGCAGGAAGAGTCCACAGTTTCCGTTGCTGGCTTCATCAACAGCATCCCGCAGAAAACGGGCATAGTCAGTTACCACAGCATGACGCAGGGCTAACAGCTCCTTAATAACCGGGTATGCTGCGGTCAGGCTATGAAGAAAACTGTCAAAATCATCAGTGATAATCCTTTTTCCCCGAAGAACGCCGCTGCTGAGGTCAGACAGAAATTCACGGGCAGCCGCTGCAAGGGCGTTCAAGTCAAGACCCAGCCCGGTCGCAAAAGGCACCATTGCAGGGTTAAAATCAAAAAAAAGAGAATCGAAATGATATACAGGGTATTCAGGCCAGTCAAATTTAAACCCGTCAATCTGAGGATAGTTTCTGTAAAGGTCTGAGACCATTGCCCGCACATACTGCCGGAGATTTGCAGAGGCAAGGCACGCATTGCGATCCACCCGTCCAGGACGAGGGCGGTAATCCGGCAGAAGCGGTTCATCTTCTGGCAGCGGCGCACCGAACTGCACCTTATAGCAGGGTGGAATTGCTGCTTGTATCTGAAGCCAGACTTCCATGTTATGCGCTTTAGCCTGCTCTATAAACTGTCCGACGTTCGGGCCCTCATCCTGGGTAAGACTGTCAGGCGCAGGTGGCTGATATGCAAGCCCTTCATATAATGATTGCTCAGGAATAAAAGACGGTGCTGCGGACATCCATAATTCACGCCTGCCCCAGAGCGGACGGTCCAGCAGACGTTTGTTACCAAGACCACTATCATCTGACGGCTCGCGGTGACCGGTTCCTTTGTCAGCCAAACTTGCCACATACGGCGAGGTGGTGACAGAGCCGGCCCGCGCAACGCTTTGAATATTGTTGAGAACAGTCTCAATGCCCTCGGACTGAATATATTCGGGCATAACGGTTATTCCTAAATTTGGATCTGTCATATTAACTCCTTCAATTCAGATAATATCAGTGTAACGCCAAGACCCGGGCAGTTTTCCGCGAGGGCAATCCTGCCACCTGAAACAGATGGCAGCGCCCGGCCTGTCAGACTGTCAAACAAAGGCGTCTCATCAAACTGCATTTCAAGAAGTTCTGTCTCAGATAAGGCAGCACAGACATGCAGACTATGCAGATGACAAATAGGACCAGACGGGTTGTGCGGCGAGAAATCCACACCATAACTCTCTAAATCAGCAGCGATAGCCATCATTTCCTGAGGGCCACCACAATATTTGACGTCGGGCATCATCACATCATAAGTGCCTGCCTCAAGATAAGGCCGGAAACCCTCGCGGCGGATTTGCATTTCAAGGCCAGCCAGACGGAGCCCCGAGACATTCGCATGAGAACGCAGGCTTTTCAAAAGTGGTATCGTTTCAGTTGTCTCTGCTATCGGACACTCAATCCAGTACACAGAAAAGGGTGAACAAGCATCTATTAGTGCTCTGGCCCCGTTAAAATTAAATCGCCAGTGGCAGTCAACCATAAGGCGCCTCTCGCCTATTGCATCCCTGACAGCAGCAATGCGGCTTAACCCCGCTTCCATAGCCTTGTTCATTTCACTGGCATTCATTTCAGGATGCACTTCATCAAACGGGGCAATTTTGATTGCCTCATAGCCGGCCCTGAGGGCGTCCTTTGCGCTCAGGGCCATGCCCTCAGCACTGCGGTCTTTAGTGCGCCGGTTAATATTTGCATAGACCCCTATCCGGCTTTGCAGAATACCGCCCAGACTGTCTGACAAAACCTTGCCATCCCTGCGGGCGCGAAGGTCAGCTTGCGCCTGTAAAAGTGCAGAGGACAGGGCTGCATCTGGCAGTGTATCAAAGGCCAGCTGCTGTAAATCTTTGAGGCTGAGCGGGAATGGCAGGTCTTTAAAGAGGCATTCCACTGCCTGCTCCTGGCCATCTAACGTTGCCTCACCCCAGCCTGTCAGTTGACCGTCACTTAATGATACAAAAAGCCAGACCGTTTTTTCTGTAACCCTGACAGGTATAAATTCAGCTGCTAACCCGCTCATCTTTCACCTAGTATCCGAAGGGCACCACAGGCTGCCCCAAAGCCATTGCCCGTATTAACCACAAGAACACCCGAAGCACAGCTTGCCAGAGCAGAGCCCAATGCAACACGCCCGCCTTCAGCAACACCGTATCCAGCAGCTGAAGGCACAGCGATCACGGGCGCTCGGACAAGCCCGGCAAGAACAGTGAACAAAGCCCCCTCCATTCCTGCGATTGCAATAAGAATTCGGAACTGTCGCAAAACATCAATCTGCTCCATGAGCCTCCAGATACCTGCAACCCCCACATCTGCAATTATTTCTGACTGAACTCCGTGAAAAGCGAGGGTGCGCGACGCTTCTCCAGCAATCTGGAGGTCTGACGTCCCCGCGGTTACAATACCTATCCCAGAATCCAACAGCTCACCATCAATGCCACCTAGAACCGCCGTTTGGCTGGGTTCATGGTAATCTAATGAGGCATAGGCAAGTATTTTTCTCCTTTCTGAAGCCAGCCTGGTAAGAAGCAGGCGCTGGCCTGCATGCTCAGCAGTTTCCAGAATTCTGAGAACCTGGTGATCAGTTTTGACATCACACAGTATTGCCTCTGATATCCCGGTACGCTCAAAACGCTTCCAGTCAATTCGATGGTCAATCATTTATCTACTCCCAGAAATGCTGACCCTTTTTGATAGGGCCTATGCCCAACGTATGTCCGTCCAACATCCCTGCAGTATTTAACCACTGATGCTGAGGGGGGGCCGTCGTTCGTCTCTATCACTACGCCTGAATGTGTGATACGGCAGCGTATCACGGCAGAGGAACCTGATTCTTCACGAATAAGTTTTTCGACATGCTCAACAAAGGCCAGGTCATCAGGGTTAACGCCAATACCCGTTTCAATCCGACTGGCAAGGCAAGGTTCTGCAGGTAACTCTTCTAAATCGCTGAGACCAAGCTGCTTTGCCAGCCTGTAAATCTGAATTTTTGTGAATCCCGCTTCGACATAAGGATGCACCACCTGCCACTGCTGTGCAGCCTCAAGTCCCGGGCGAAAATCCGACAGGTCATCCTTATTTGTGCCAGATGCAATTGTTCCGGCTGTCGATTTGGCTATCCTGGAATAAAGATTTGATTTACAGAAATAACAACGATTCACAGGATTGGAGCGATATTGGGGGTCGTCAAATTCACCAGAATCCAATATATCCAGGTGCCATCCTTCCCTAACTGCGTGTTCTTTAACTCTTTTCGTAGCGTGGGCCGGAACAGCAGGCGACAATGCATGCACAATCCGAAGCTGTTTTCCGAGCACTGACTGTGCAAAATGCGCAAGGGTCATACTGTCAACACCGCCGCTGACGGCTATTATCAGAGCTTTATACCGCGAGACCGCAGCAGCAAGTTTCCCGCTCATTCTTCTGCCTCCCTTGCAGCTGCTCGTCTTTTTGCAAGTGAGGGCAAGCTTGCGAAATTATCGCTTTCTGACTTTTTGGTTGTTTCTTTTGGCCGGATGGCAATCTTGCCATCGTTATTGAGGGAACGCGGCAGAATGAAACGCTGCTCTTCTCGAACCCTAACCCCAAGCGTTGATGTTTGTGAGAAAACTGCTTGTACAACACTGTCTGTAAATGCCGGTTTAACAAGTGTTCTAAATCCAGTAAAAGGCCGTGCTTTCTTTCCCGAAAGCGCAATTGTAACCAGGTCAAGAACCCCCTCACACAGCCTCAGATGCTCCGCTGCAACTGCAATTTCTTCACCTGTCATATCGTCAATATCCCATTCAAGAATATTAACGCTGTCCCTGTCCTGAACCTTTCCGTCTATTATCTGCACAACCGTAACATTTGCCAGCCCAGCCAAATCGGCTTTACCCGCCCCATAACCAGTTGCTCTTAGCCGGCCCATTGGCCGGGAGCGGATTTTCAAATAATTCATGATATAATGTATTATTACCGCTCCGGTTGGCGTCACACGTTCGCCAGAAATACCGTCATCATGGACTGGCAATCCCTGCAACAAAAGAGCACTTGCAGGCGCAGGAACACACAGACGCCCATGCTGGGTCTCAATGATTCCAGCTCCAAGAGGAACAGGCTCCACACTCCAACTCCAGCCATCCAGAATGCTGATGATAAGCGCAGCTGCCGTTAAATCTGCCAGCGTATCCCAATCCGCAATCTCATGAAAGTGGACTTTTACAAGAGGTATTCCGTGAATTTCTGCCTCGGCCTCTGCAAGGAGCTTCAGCATAGTGCGGGACGTAAACTGCACTTGTGCGGGCAATTCAACTTTCTGCAGTATACTATCCATATCTGTGTAATAGACAGGTGTTTTGGCGGACTGTTTTGGAACCTTAAAATACTGTGCCCGAATACCTCCCTTAAAGACCTCTTCAATAAAAGCGTTGCAATCAGGAAGAATCAAACCTGTTGTCTGTAATATCTGTTGTTTAAACTCTGGAAACGCGTCAAGCATTCCAGCCACGAACATATCGCCGGCAATCCCGCCGAGAGGTGTGATATGAATATGCCCGCTCATACTGAAGGCCCTAGACGGGAAATCACCTCGTCGCCCTCCTTGTTCTGCTCTGCAGCCGTCTGTTTTCCTTCGCAAATTTGTTTCACTAGTTCTGCAAGCTCTGGCAGCACAGACTGACGAGAACGCAAACCGCAGAATATATCAGATGCATCAAAGTCAATTTGGCCGGGAAGCCGCGTCGCAGTTTGCGGATTAGCCGTCAGCTTTACAGTAGGTGCCAGCCCACTGCCGTAGGGATTGCCGTGTCCTGTAGTAAAACAAACTATCTGTGCTCCTGCTGCCACCATTGATGAGACAGATTCAGGAGAAAGTGTGGGTGTATCCATCAGATGAAGACCCGCGGACAAAACGGGCTCTCCTTCTGCCAGAGCATTAGAAATGGGCTGAGTTCCTCCTTTGGAAACTGCCCCCAGAGACTTTTCCTCAAGGGTTGTGATCCCGCCCTCATGATTTTGCGGCCCAGGATTGCCTATATAAATATTGTGGCCTGCTGATTTTGTGATTTTATGGCGGGCTCTGACAAGCGCGCGAAGCCGCGAGGAAACCTCCTTTGAGACACATCTTTTATACAAATCAGGCTCACAGCCAAGCCATTCCAGTGTCTCTGAAAAGACAGCAGCCCCGCCAGCTGCAATGTGATGGTCAAATAAATCGCCAACAAGCGGATTGGCAACTATGCCTGATGAAGCGTCAGAATGGCCACACTCTGCAGCAATTAGAATTTCAGATTTTAAACAAGCTGTGCGCGGAACCTCTTTTAACCTGGCCAGCATTTGGCGCCCTTCCACCGTTGCCGCCGCAGTCATTGCTGTACCATCTTCTCCCCAACGCTGCAGTGAAAATCCTGCAACATCCCTACCAGAATTACAAACGGCCTGCTCAAGCTCATCACAAAGCCTGTCATCAGGTGCAAAGACAATAACACCTCCAACATTTGGATGAGTGGCAAAGGCATTCAGCATCTTGAAGTGAAAATGCTTGTCAGCTCCAACATGGCCGCGTCCATAAGGGCTGGAGACGAGAACAGCGTCAGTAAGTGCCTGAGCTGCCTTTTTAGCCCCAGGCGCATTCAGTCCGCATATTGAAAGAATCAGAAGATGGTTCCGAATTCCTGGCCTACCGTTTAAACGAGGGAATCCCTGAAAAACTGTCATCGTAGCCCCCCTTGGAGATTATTTAAGTGAACATGCTCACCTGGCAGAATATCTTCTGTAGCGTAGCCGATGACTGCTCCAAATTTGATTACCGGCGTGCCTTTTGAAAGTGACCGCAAAGCAACCTTGTGTCCCATCGGAATGTTACTTTTTAAAAGCACCGAAACGCCCGTTTCCAAAGTGACAGCCTCACCGGCCCGATGGTCATGTAACAAACAGGCCACTGTATCTTTGGGATGAATAATAATCGCCGATATCTTCACAAACAGATCTCCTCTTTGTGAATCAGATATTCCGCAGCCATGTCAATATCAGGCTCGTAACCGAGGCCCGGAGCATCTGACAATGAAAAACAGCCGTTTTTAAGGCTCAGGCCCTGATTGGAAAAAACCGATATAAAGGGATTGTCAGAGCTGTCCACTTCCAGAAATCCCCTGCCTCCGACTGCTGATAAAAGATGTGCTGAAGCCGTAAGGCCAACACCGCCTCCCAAAAAGTGCGGACAATAAGTCCGCCCCGCATCCAGTGCAGCGCGGGCAACCCTCAGGCCGACAGAAAGACCGCCCCACTTACAGATATCTGGCTGAATTACACTTAAGGCCCCAAGTTCTGCTGCCCGTTCGAGAGCCTCAGCTGTGAGATTTTCCCCGCCGGCAAGTTTCATCGGCGCAGATTGGGAAAGACTGATCCAGTCTTCGTCCGGCGCATCAGCTGGCATCGGCTCTTCCAGCCAGACCAGATCCAGGTCACCCAGCTGTTCACATTTAAGCCGGGCTGTTTCAAAGTCCCATGCCTGGTTTGCATCCAGCATTAACAGTTCGCCATGCAGCAGAGAGCAGAACGTTTCCCTGGCAGCCTCAATTCCGTCGCCAGGACCAAAACCGATGCGCTGCTTGAACCGCTTATACCCAAGCGCGCGCATGTGCTCAACCTGCCGGGCTGCTGTATCTGGGCTGATCCCGCTCGCATATGCAGGGACAGCCCCAGCAGTACCTCCTAAAATCACAGCCAGCGGAACGGCTGCGTAACGGGCACGCATATCATGCAAAGCGATATCTGCAGCCGATAAAATTTGTGCCACCGGCCCTGGTTCACCGCATTGTATAATGAGCCGGTGAAACCGCCGGAGAATTTTTTCAAACGGATTGGCTGTATCTGCCGTCAGGCCCGCCAGCGCCGCCGGCAGGATTTTTGCTGCCAGCCGGGCACGGTGATAGTCTCCGTCTGGAGGAAAATTAGACCAGATTTCGCCCCACCCATGCGCTCCTTCTGCATCCTCAAGCCGCAGCAGCACACATGAGCGCGCCGTTAGGGCTCCCATCACCGTTTCAACAGGCACAGGTAATTCATGCCTGAAATGATAAATGACAGCATGGGTGAGTGCAGCTGACATCAGTCAATGTCCAGCCTGTTCATAGAGGGTTCCAGTGGCCACAGATAAGTGCTGGTAGGCCTTATATTTGATGCCCAGGACGCAAGTATATCCTTATTTTTCCGCCTGCGTTCCATGGTTATCCGAACTGCCTCCGGGTTCCAGCCGTCAAGCAGGCGTTCTAACATTGCATCACGCTGTACGGCATGAGCCGGAAGACCGGCAAGATTATTCAGTTCTTTCGGATCATCTAACAGATTATATAAATGTGGGGTCTCACCATGATAATAGTGGAGTTTCCACTGACCTTCCCGCAACATCCGCTGCTGGACAGCCCTGCCCCCTGTCCAGTCAGGGACTGCATCTGTACAATATTCGCTGAATACACTATTTTCCCACTCCTGATGCCCTTTGGTAAGCAGAGGCCAGAAACTGCGGCCCTTAGAATCCGGCAGCGCTTCAGCTCCCATTGCCTCAGTCATTGTCGCTGCAAGGTCAATCAGACTTACCACCTCATCCCTGATACCCCTGGATAAGGACCTGTGAGCAAGTATCATTGGCACTTTCACACTTTCATCATAAAAACTGTGTTTCCACCATAGGCCCCTTTCACCAACATGGTCACCGTGGTCAGATGCGTAAACAACAAGAGTATCCTCTAAAAGACCAAGTGATTCCAATCTGCTGAGAATGCGCCCTATCATCTCATCAAGAACGGCAACCAGCCCCCAATACGCTGCCCGTGCCAGACGTGACTGCCGCTCGGGGACATTTTCAATTCCCCGGTTTTTGCGCCACCAGGCAATCCAGCCAGTGTCACTGGCCCCCACAGGTATTTCTGGTGGCGGTAGCACCTTCATGAAATGGTCAACCCACTTTCGTGAGGCTGCGTAAGGGGCATGCGGCAGCATAAATCCCACTGTCATAGCAAAACGTTCACCGCTCAGAGCCAGCCTGTCCAATGCTTCCAGAGCAGCCTTTGTCGTGTCATGATCTTTCACTTCATAGGCAGACTGACCCACACCGCAGGCGACAACACTTTCCGGCGTTGGCTCGTTAGTCCCCTGAAGGACCCCCATATTGTGCCAGGTAACACCAGGAAAATTGGGAGAATGATCCCCAACTTCCCGCCAGGCATATCCGCGCATCTGGTCCGGGCCTATTGAATGCATCCTGCCCACTAGTCCAGACTTTATCCCGGTAGCCCCCAGAGCATGAAGCCAGGTTGGCCGATCTGATGCGAGCACATCATCATTTGTCCAGCACTCCTGATCCGAGGGATGGCAGCCGGTTAACATTGACATTCGTGACGGCGTGCATATTGGGGACGGGCAATAGGCGTTTGTCATCCGCACTCCTCTTGCGGCGAGACTGTCAAGACTGGGCGTTAAGGCATAGCTGTCACCCGCACAGCCCATAATATGGGCGGCATGTTGGTCTGAGAACAAAAACAATAAGTTTCTTGGGGTCATCCTTCCAGCCTTATACTGAGGTTTCCGAGCTTATCAAATGTGAGGGAGAAGGGGTCACTGACCTCCAGAATCAGACCCTGTTCCCTGATTTCCGGCAGGAGATTTGGCGTAACAGCAATTTCATCTAGCTGTGCTGACGAAATTATATGACACAGGCGCGGTGATTTTGGATTCCAGCATGTGGCTACCATTGCAGCAATGACACTTCGTTCATCCGGCAATACGATAGGAATCCGTGCCTTTTCCAGAATTGTCGATGTCAGTGCGTTCATATACATGGCTTTCAAATCCAGCTTGTTTGCCATGCCACAGGGAATAAAATCTGCCATACCGACCCCTATTCCATTGCCGTCAGTACGTTCAGTCATGGCCAGAACGGCAATTTTATGGATAAAAGGTGTTGGCGGATTTTCAACACCACGAATATCGGTACGTCCTGAAACAGCGGGGTCAATGCCCGCACCTGATATTTCCTTACCCAAACGTTCAATCAGCAAACCGTCCAGCTGATCGAAGGGCAGGCGCGCCATGCCGGATTTGGCTGTTTTCAGCAACCGCGCATCCGCTTCTGAAAAGTGAGAAGGAGCAACAACTTCAACATGGCTTAGCTGCTTATGGGCATTTTCCACTACAGCAAGCCCAGCTGTTATCGGAGCCTTCTTCAGAATCATGTCTGCAAGTGCTGGCAGCGTTTCAACAAAGCCGCGCGGGCCTATCATATGTACCTGTCCGGCTCCTTCCGCCTTTCCCAAGCCAACCGCCAGCATCTTTGTCAGGCCACTTTCAATGTCACGCGGAAAACTGGTATGCGCCTTTACCCGATTAATGACCAGAACCCCGTCAGCTGCAGCAGCATTGGCATCAAAATGACAGATTATTCCGCCATTTAATGTTCCGTATTTCACCGTCTGCATAGTTGCTCTTATTTCACAGCCCATCCGATCTGAACTGATGCCTAGCTTTTCCAGAACAGCTTTCTGGCCCTCTGCTGTGCCTCCACCGTGAGAGCCCACGCCAGGTACAATAAAGGGAACAAACCCTTTGGTCTTCAGCCAGTCCACAGATGCTCTGACCACTGTTTCAATGTCAGCAATTCCCCTGCTTCCAACCGCGACCGCAACAGATGACCCTTCAGGCAGGTCAAATAATTCTGATTTTTCTAAGTGCTTCGCCACCTGAACAGGCAGATTTTTTAATGCAGGAAGCCGAGGCTGGCGAAGACGAAGGCGAACAAAATCGGGTAATATAAGGGATTCAAGATCAGGAAAATGAATTTCAGGGAAGACAGGGAAGGTCATACAGGCACCTCAAGAGCAAATCGGTCATAGAGCTCAGGCGGGGCATCATGTGCTATCATAGCCTGTGTTAAGGCTTCGAAAAACCTGCTCTCTATTTTTTCATCCCGAAAAGGGTGGATTTGTTCTGGATCATCCAATAAATCGTAAAGCACAGTCTCGGTATCACCAAAACCACCTCCCTGCATAGGCGGGCGTTTTGCCTCTTTTACAGCAGGGATTTGTAGAACGGGCATCCCGAGAGTGAAATCAAAACCATGATGAAGCTTCGCTTTTGAGAGCTCAGCATTGGAAAATGGACTCCCGCTGTGCTGGGGCATAAGAGTGTATTCAAAAAGGGGCAGTTCTTCCATATCTGCCGGATAACGGAAATAACTATAATGCCCGTCAGTAGCGTTTAACGCACCTCCAAAAATGCCAAATAAGGCGAATTCACGTCCCTCTGCTTCATGAAGCAATGAGCGCCCCTGCACCGAATCTGGCGCTTTGATCCCGTATAAATCAAGAAGAGTTGCCATTACATCGATATTCTGGCTTAAACTATCTGTATTTCCGACAGGCTGACCCGGCGCATAAATAAATAATGGGATGTGAGAAATTTCAGAGTAGAACGGCATCCGATTCTTTCCCCACCAGCCATGTTCACCCAGCATAAAGCCGTGATCAGTTGTCACTATCAAAGCCGTATCTTTCCACAGATTTTCTGCATCAAATACATCTAAAATTCTGCCAAGCTGGTCATCGCACATTGAAACCAGCGCTGCCTGACTCATGATCAGGTCTGTTGTGTCATCCCCAGGCTCATCACGTCTATAGCGCGGCCAGTCCCTTATTTTCCTGCCAACTTTAGGAAAGCGATCACGATATTCCTTGGGTGAATAAAAAGGTTCATGCGGATCAAATACTTCGATTTGAAGAAACCAGTTATCGTTGCCAGCATGGGAGGTAAGAAAAGACAGGCCTGCATCAAAGGTCTTTACTGTTGGAAATTCAGATGCTTTCTGGACATGCAGGCGGTTCATAGCCGCCTGAAGCCGATAGCCTGAGAGGGACGTCTCAACCTGTTCTTCGTGATAGGTCTCAGCAAATAAATCATGAGGGGGACTGATGGCAACAGCCCACGGGTCTGCCTCCTGGCCACGGATAAAGTCCCAGCTGTCAAAGGCCGTATGGTAGGTTGCGCCGCCATTCTCAAAATAATGGTAATGGTCGGTTACCAGATGGCTGTAGATTCCCGCCTTCCGCATCAAGCCAGTGGCAGATATGTCAAACGGCTCAAGCGGGCCCCAAGATCGATGCAGAAAGTTCAGCCTACCTGTCTGAAGGTCGCGCCGCGCAGGCATGCAAGGCAGCGAACCCACGAAATGTCGATTGAACTTAAGGCTTTGTGCTGCAAGTCGGTCAAAGTTAGGTGTTGGATGGCTTCCCCCATAACATGAGAGTGACTTTAACGGCAGAGAATCGAATAAAAGCAGAGTTGTTTTCATAGGCTCGCCTTCTAAATTTATTTGCGCCGCTGCCTGTATTCGCTGAATAGTGGCCAAATCAGCAAACACACTGCCATGATTGTAAAAGCTAGGGGAAAGGGCCGTGTAAAGATTGGGGATATATCCCCTGCTGTCATCATTAGTCCAGAACGCAGTTTTTCCTCGCCCAGCGGAGCCAGAACGAAACCGATCACAAAAGGGCCGAGTGGGATGCGAGCTCTTTCAAGTAAAAATCCAATTACACCAAACAACAGCATTACCCAGACATCAAACATTGTGTTGTTTAGCGCGTAAGAGCCAATAACGCAGAACATCATAACAACGGGCAAAACAAAGCTGCGGGGAAGATAAATCAGGTTAGAAATATACCTGACTGACGATGTCATCAAAAGCCACATTAGTATATTTGCAAGCAATGCAGTCGCAATCATTGCCCAGACAATATCTGAGTTGGTTAGAAATAGGGTTGGGCCTGGCTGAATAGAATGAATGGTGAGGGCGCCGATTAGTATAGCGTCGATAACACTACCCGGAATACCCATAGCAATGAGTGGAATCAGCGCTCCACCTACGGTGGCATTATTTGCGGCTTCAGATGCAATTATTCCTTCTTCTGACCCCTTACCAAATTTTTCGGGATTGGAGGATACATTTTTGGCGACAGTGTATGCAATCACAGAACCAATAGAGGCGCCAATGCCCGGCAATATGCCAACAAATGTGCCAATAAATGAGGATCGAATAAGGTTGACACCGTGACGTATAAAGTCACGTATGCTCATTAGCATTCCTTTTGACGACATTTCCGCCCTGTCTGGCAAGGCCCCCATCCGCAATGAGTCCTTTATGATTTGACTAACAGCAAAAGTACCGATCAGAACCGGAAGAAGTTGCAGGCCACCGTTAAGAAGATACCAGTCAAATGTTAAGCGGGGCATGCCGGTGGCTGGGTCAACGCCAGGCATAGAGACTAGCATTCCCAAAAGACCAGAAATAAGGCCCTTGACCATTGAACCTTCACTTACGGAAGCAATCAGCACCATCGCCATCATTATGAGCGTAAAATACTCAAACGGCCCAAACCGGGTTGCCAGCACAGATAAGGGTTTGGTAACTGTAAAAAGCACCCCCCATGCAACAAGACCACCAACAAAAGATGCAGTTATACCTAAACCTAATGCGCGGCCAGGCCTTCCGGAGCGGGCCATCGGGTAACCGTCAAACGTGGTCATTACCGAAGCCGGCGTGCCAGGCATACGCATAAGTGTTGCGGTAATCAGACCACCACTTATAGCACCAACATACATAGCCACCAGAAGAACTATTGCATTGAATGGCACCATATAAAAGGTTAGCGGCAGTGTTAGCGCAATCAGCATGGCGCCAGTTAGCCCAGGTATTGCCCCCACCACAATTCCCAGTGCCGTGCCAATGAACATCATAAAAAATGGCCAGGGTGTGAATATCTGGCTAATTGCCTGAAATAGCGCACCAAATTCCATATAAGAACTCCTTAGGTCGGCAGATCCACAACAAAAATGTTCGTGAATATGTACTCAGCGCCAAATGAAAAAAATACTGAAGTAATTATAGCTGGGAGTAACTTATGGCGTCTGAAACGCTCCATTGACCAAATCAGAAGTGTCAGAAATGCAGAAGTTATTATTCCAAAGGATAGGATCTGAAGCTGCAATAGGCCAACATAAAAAACCGATGCACCCAGCATAAGGATTGCTCCAACAGGCGATTCACCAGAAAATTCGAGCTTAAATTCACGCGATAGGCTAGACGAGCGCAACAACACTGTAACTGACCGCACAATTACGATTACACAGCACAAAATAATTATTGCAGATGTGTAAATGGGGACAGGTCCTGACCCTAGAGGCTCAAAGGATCCTGGCGGCAATCTTACAGCCTGAAACATAAAGATGGCACAGATGACAATGATAAAAGCTGCCACCCCGATTTCTGTATATGAACGACGTTCCATGAACACTATTCCGATTAAAAATAAAGCCAACCCACCTCTGCAGGTGGGTTGAAGATGTTATTACTCTTACTTTTTGGCGGCAAGCTTTGCTATAGGCTCAATCGCTGTCCAAGTTGTCTCCAGGTCATTCTTCAGGTCATTGCCAGAAAGAAAAATATCCGCAAAACCTTTACTACCAATGAATTCTTTATAACGTGGGGAACCCGTTGCGGTTTTGAGGGCCGAAGCAAAGCCGTTAATAGCTTCAGCGGGCGTACCCTTTGGTGCAAATACCCATGATTTTACGCAGAACTGCATATCATAGCCAAGCTCATTCATCGTTGGTAGATCCCGAAGCCCATCGAACCGTGAGGAACCTGTATAGGCCAATGGCTTGATCTGTGATTCAGGATTTTCACTCCCGTCGGGCAGTAATGTGAAGTTAGCTACTTCGGCACCAGACAGTACCGTTGCATTTGTCTGTGCGCCTGTAAGAGCCGTATAATTAGCCGTTCCACCGCCAATTTGTACAAATCGGAATTTTGCGCCTGGCACAAGTTCCTGGAGCATAATACCTGCCATATGATTTATAGCACCAAGATTAGCGCCAAAGATCAGTGAATCCGGTTCAGACTTAGCCTTCGAGAGAAGCTGCTCCACGCTGTCTATGCCACTATCTTTCCGCACCATCGGGGCTAAGCAGAATTCACCCATCCCTGCAACGGGCTCAAAGTCCCGCCATCCAAAGTCCAGAGCGCCAGTTCCTTCACCACCCATCAGCGCTATGTGGATCAACAAAAATGAATGCCCATCAGGCTCAGCCTCCATTACACGGCGCGCACCGATAGAATAATGGCCTCCCACATTAACGATTGTAATTGGTTTTGACAAAGCACCGGAATCCTGAACGCCTGCCTGCAGAGTACGCCCGACCTGGTCAGATGTTCCGCCTGCCTTGAACGGCACAATCAGCTTTATTGGTTTTGTTGGCCATTCAGCCATCGCCGGACTGATGCTAGTGAGCAATGCTATGACCAAAATTCCAAGAAGTTTTCTCATTGTTCTTCTCCTAATTTTATTATAATTTTTTGGTTATATTAAAACCAGTTTTCTTTATCTTTTATTTATGATTATATGAACTATTTAATAAATCAATCTTTTTTAGTTGGAAAAATTATGGGATCTCCAAATATTTTATTAGTTACTGTTGACCAGTGGCCAGCGAATCTCCTTCACCTAAACGGACGTGCCGATATTGACACACCCACGTTGGACCAGCTGGCCAGAGAAGGCGTTTATTTTCCCAATACATTTTCTGAATGTCCTATCTGTATTCCAGCCCGCCGTTCCCTGATGACAGGAACAACACCGCGCCAGCATGGTGACCGCATTTTTCAGCCTGCGCTGCCGAAACCAAACCTTCCTTTGATTGCAGAAACTTTCAGGGACAATGGATATCAGACAGGAGCTGTCGGAAAACTGCATGTCTATCCGGCGCGTGACAGAATCGGTTTTGAGGAGGTCATCAGCTTCGAAGAAGGTCGTCCGCAGCTAGGCGGGCCGGACGACTGGGACATCTGGCTTGCAGAGCATGGCCAGGCAGGGCTTGGATACGCACATGGTATGAGCAATAATGGCTATGATTTCCGAACCTGGCATCTTGATGAAGCATTTCACCCTACCGTCTGGCTGAGCCGTCAGATGTGCCGAATGATCCAGCGCCGCGATCCGACCAGACCCGCATTTTGGCATTTATCATACAATTTTCCTCATCCGCCTGTTGTGCCTTTAAAGGATTATCTGGCCCTTTATTCCTCGCGTGAGATGCAGCCCCGTGTAAAAGGCGACTGGAATAATGACCTGCCACATGCGCTTGCACGGGCCCGGCAATCATGGCCCCAATTAGATGATCAGCAGGTAATGGCAATGCGCAGGGCTTTTCACGCCCAATGCACATTAATAGATCACCAGCTACGAATTGTTATCGGCACTTTACGGGAGTCGCTTCTTTTAGACAATACGATCGTCGTTTTCACAAGTGATCATGGCGATATGCTAGGAGATCACGGACTTTACGCAAAACGCCTTATGTTAGACGGCTCTGTGTGTGTCCCACTCATTATGATGGGTGTCGCAGACTGTGATAAACTTAACGCCGGAACGACAGATCAAAGGCTTGTAGGTTTGCAGGACATAATGCCAACCCTTCTGGATCTTGCAGGAATTGACTGCCCGGAAAGCTGTACGGGAAGATCTCTTGCAGGCAGTTCAGAGCGCAGTATGTTTTATTCCGAGGCACTTGAAGGCCCGATGGCCATGCGAATGGTATGTGACGCTGCCTGGAAACTTATATGGTATCCGGCAGGTAATAAAATACAGCTGTTCAACAGAGTGACTGACCCTCATGAAAAATACAATGTTGCTGAACATCCAGATAACGCAAAGACCCTGTCCCATTTGACAAAGGCCCTTATCGGAGAGCTTTATGGCGAGGATTTAAAATGGATTGACGCAGACAGGCTTACAGGATTTGAGCCACCACCCCTTAAAAAGTCTCAGAACCGTGGATTGTCCGGACAGCGCGGTCTTCATTTCCCAGAACCCCCGCAGGATGATCCCGGCAAAGTTGTCGGGGCGCCTTAATCAACAGCCCAATCGCTTTCACTAACCCAAAGGTGAACCTTCTCAATTAGATTTTCAGCCAAAGGGGAAAGAGGCAAATCTGAACGCCAGACTACACCACCCTCACGCACTGGCATGGTAACATTTGTCTCCACAACAATAATCTCAGGATAGGCTTCGGCATGTGACCTCGACAGAAAGCCCAGATTCTGGCTGTGACGCAGAATATTTATCATAGCCCTGACCGAATTGGTCTCTACAGATGGCGGCGGCAGCTCTACATCATGCTTACTGAACAGACGTCGAAGTAATTGACGCCCAAATGTGTCATGGCCGGTTAATGCCCATTCCTGTCTGGTCAGATATTCGAGTGTCTTTGGTGAACCTTTGTGGGCTATATGATCGGCGTGAGCCAGAATATGCATTTTCTCGCGCAAAAGAATCCGGCTCTTATAGGCAGCATTAAAATTCTCATCGGTCAGAGAGGCAAAGAAAAGATCGATTTCCTGTCTATCCAACTTCATGCGCAGATCATTATTCAATGCAACTGTGAGATTAATTCGAATCCTGGGATATTCCTCCTGCAGGCGGGAAATCGCAACGGGCAGAATTTCATGAATCCAGTCTGGCCCGGCCCCAATTCTTAATACACCACCCGAACCGTCTTTCATTGCCATGAGGTTTTCAAGAAGATTATTCGTCTTTTGGTCTAACGATTGTGCATATTCCAGAACCAGCTCACCATAAGGTGTCAGGGTCATCGGCCTTGTTGTTCTATAGAAAAGAGTCACATCAAGCTGCTTTTCCAATTTCGCTATAGACTGGGTAAGTGCCGGCTGAGTTATTCCTAAATCATTTGCCGCAGCGCTAAAGTTTTTACTTGCGCATATAGCAACAAAATGTTTCAAACCGTTCAATTTCTGCATAAGTCAATTTTGCCTGATATTATCGTTACTTTTCAAGGATGCGTAAAGGACGAGAAGTCCGCCTGTTAAATATCTCAATATAAGTCCTAAAGCATTCCTGATAGAATTACAGGTTATTTCTTAATAAGATAACCCCAGCAGAGCTCTTAACCCGCCCGTCTCTGTCAGACAGGTGTTTGCCGGAAATAAACCCAATGAAAAAGAAATGCTGCATGCCAAACAATGATCGAGGCAGCCGGGAACAGGGGCCAGTTTCTTCAGCCTGTCACTGGGCCTCTGCCAAAGAAACCGACACCGTCATAATTCCTGGCGGGCGTCCGGTATTGGGCACCAGTAGGCCAAAAATAGCCGATGATGGAGAGGAGCTGCGAAAATGGAGCCAGCTGAAGCCGTTCAGGCTGGGCATCTCAGCTGTTACAAATGCCCAGTTCTCCTCATTCATACAAGCGACAGGTTATAAAACTGACGCTGAACGCTTTGGCTGGTCATTTGTTTTCTGGTCTGATGTTCCGAGCACAATTTCTCTCACCAGGGCGGTCGCCGAACTGGAGTGGTGGAGACGTGTTGAGGGTGCAAATTGGCGAGACATCAACGGGCCTGGCACAGCCAGCAATATCTGGCATTCAGATCATCCGGTTGTTCATGTTTCCTGGAATGATGCTCTTGCATTCGCTGACTGGTGTGGCGGACGGCTTCCAATGGAAGCTGAATGGGAACATGCTGCGCGGGGTGGCCTTGGAGACATAGCTTATCCCTGGGGGGAAAGGGAACCGGATGATCATGATTTTCTGCCCTGCAACATCTGGCAGGGGCAGTTTCCTGAACATAACACAGGAGCTGACGGGTATTTAACAACAGCGCCGGCCGTTTCATTCAGCCCGAATGGTTATGGGCTTTACAATGTTGCCGGTAATGTCTGGGAGTGGACCGCAGATCACTTTCGCATCCCCTCTCTAAAAAAAGAAGTACAGAAAAGACTGAAAGCCAGCCGCGGATATCGTGTTGCAAAAGGGGGATCATTTTTGTGTCATCGCTCATATTGCTGGCGCTATCGCATAGCGGCACGGTCTTCAAACAGCCCTGACAGTTCGACAAGTCATATGGGATTTAGGGTGGCTTTTGACATTACATCCCAGCCAGAACATGACATGTCTTAATGAGACCAGCTGTTACCAGACATCGAAAGAAGTTGAGGCAGTAACTAAACACAACTTGCCGTGGTCCGGCAGCCGCAGACCGCGGTTCTTTGATGGGTTGGCAAAGTCGTCTGGGTGGGGTGTAGTTGAGATTCAGTCCAAGACAAACATGAGTTTGTATTGATAAGGTATCCTCTTTGGCGGCAATCCCCAGCCGGCCCCATACCCACAGGGAAACACGCCATAGAAACTCAACTACGATGATACCTTAGGATTATAGGATAGTTTTTGAAGTGCCGGTTTGTCATATCACTGATGAATCGGCCTCCACTTATCAAGAGCTTCAAGAAATTTATCTTTTTCTTCTTT
>ERZ807291.4308-NODE-4308-length-18980-cov-4.522801_pt1 | contig 18980 bp, 15 predicted proteins | sample MGYA00521257_ERZ807291 | MGnify/ENA primary metagenome ERZ807291 (study PRJEB31413, sample SAMN03169783) | marine metagenome | biome: Marine; feature: Water; material: Subsurface seawater | place: North Sea | collected 2011-04-28 | depth 1 m m ... | reverse complement strand
ACACGCGGTTCCCAAAAGAAGAAAAGGTAATAAGTTCAAGGTTTTGAACATGGACATCTCCGTCATAATCGAGAAACTGGTAAACAGTGTATGGTTTGAAACCATTTGCTGTACATCAAAGGGAATTCTACTAAGAACTCTACCTCTTAAGTGTACACTTTTTTGGAACGCGATGCAAGGTTAAGACTGTTCGATATTATTTCGTCATAACATGTAAGGCCATCGGAAGGATACCGAACGATGCTGGTAAGAATCCAGAAAGCTCACCATCTAGATCAATTTGTACTTTTGTTCCACGTCGACTGGCCGCTTCAAGGTGGTGTATCTGACCGACAACAGCCCCTTCCACCTTGTGGATCTCGTCTTTGTAGAGCTTTGGTAAATGAACGAGTTGTGATGGGACAGAAAGATTTGGAAGAGCACGAAGGTGCAACTGTCCATCGCCGAGTGCAGTTTTGGGTGCAACTCGCATGCCTCCACCACAAAAGGAGGCATTGGCTATGAAGCAACTGAGTAGTTCTCCAGTCCATGTCTGTTCTGTTTGCTCTGGTGTTGTCCATTTCATCTGTACAGTGGGGGCTCTGTAGGTAAATGTTGTGTGTAACGTCGCATTTAAAAATGTTAATCGTCCACCCAGTCGTTTGCTCCAGCGATTGCTTTTGTCTACGACTTCTCCATTGGCTCCAAACCCAGCAACATTCACAAAGTATCGTTGTTCAGAACCACTTGGGGTACTCACCTTGGCTTCTCCGATATCAATCTGTTTGCGGTTACCATTCTTCGCAATGGCGATCGCTTGTTGAATATCTTTGGGTACATTCAGAGAACGGCGAAAATCTCCACCTGTTCCAAATGGAATAACGGCGAGTGTTGGCCGTTTATCTGCATCAATTGTCATTAAGCCATTGACAACTTCATGACACGAGCCGTCTCCTCCAACGGCAGCAACCATGGAAAAGTTTTCTTCAGCAGCCTTTCTTGCCAGTACAGAAGCGTGTTTGGGACCTTTGGTTTCCCAGATGACCCAGTGATCAAAATGGGCTGCAAGTGCACGGGCAATGTTGTTCTTTTCACGACCCGCTTGACCGTTTCCAGCAGTAGGATTGAGGATAGCGCAAATGGATGAGTTGGACATATCAAGATCTGTGATGAGGGTTGAATGTGTAGGTGTATCTTTTTTGGTCAAAAGTGTCGATTGAAGGAAAGGGTTCGATAACGAGTATATTCTTGGGCTGACTTAGATAAATTGGATTGAAAGTCAGACATCGTGTGCTAAATGAGATAGATCAAAGACAGTTACCAAGTTTGTTTTGGAGGTCCGATGTCCTTTCCCAGTTTGCGTATCGAATCCACTCAGTTGTCTGCGCAAGGTTCGTTCGCTGAGTCTCAAGCGAGTTTTTTGTCTCCGGATTCTGCTTTGATTGAAGAGTTGGATGATTTGTTGAAGCAGCACAATGTTGGTGTGGTGGCTCATTTCTATATGGACGCAGAGTTACAAGGTGTTTTGTCGGCGTGTTCGCATCCGCATATTTTTGTTGCTGATTCGCTATTGATGTCAGATCACGCAGTAACAATGGCAGAGGCTGGTGTATCTTCTATTGTCGTTTTGGGTGTTGATTTTATGAGTGAGAACGTCCGTGCTGTCTTGGATGCTGCAGGTCATGAAACTGTACCGGTATATCGAGTGGATGAACGGGAGATTGGATGTTCTCTTGCAGAAGCCGCTCAAAGTCGGATGTATCAGGCATGGTTACAAAAATGCAGTGAGTTGGAAAACGCGTTGCACGTTGTGTACATCAACACCTCTTTACGATCCAAAGCCATTGCCCATCAATTTTTACCAACCATTACTTGTACATCGTCCAATGTATTGCAAACGATGTTGCAAGTGAGTGCTGAAAAGCCGGAAACCCAAATCTGTTATGGGCCGGATACGTATATGGGTCAAAATCTTGAAGTGATGTTGAAACAAATTGCTCAGTTGGAGGATGCGGAGATATCTGCTGTACATCCAAGTCATACTCGAAAGAGTATTCGACGATTGCTGTCTCAATATAGATACTACAAACACGGAAATTGTGTTGTTCACCATATGTTTGGTGGAAGTGTTGTCGACAAAGTGGCTACCGAATATGCACATGCCTATCATACTGCCCACTTAGAAGTTCCAGGAGAGATGTTTGAATTGGCGGTAACTGCTCAGAATGCTGGTAGAGGTGTGGTGGGATCAACGTCCAATATTTTACAGTTTATTCTTGGTAAAGTGGATGAGAGTACACAAACCTCAGATCCAACGGTCATTCCTGTTGTTCTAGGAACTGAGGCCGGAATGGTGACCGCAATTGTACGAAAAGTACAAGAAAAACTTCAGCAAGCCAATCGTTCTGATATTGCAGTGGAGATCATTTTTCCGGTTGCGGCAGATGCGGTAGCACAAGATGATGATTTTGGAATAATTCCAGGTGTTGCAGGTGGTGAAGGTTGTTCTACTGCTGGAGGATGTGCAACCTGTCCTTTTATGAAGATGAATACACTCGATGCACTCATGAATGTGGTTTCCAAAACAGGTAACCTGGAAATTTTACAAAATTTTGAACCCGAAAAGTACGCAGAAAAATTAGGTGGACGTACTGTTGCAGAGGTGGGCGGCGAACCGATTCTCTTTATGCGTCATTTTCAACGCCATGGCAAAATGAGTGATAGGCTGTTGAGTCTGATTGGATAGTCTATTCTTGTAAATGAAAAGGATGATAGGAACTCATTGGGTCATCATAAGCCAAGATAGTTGATGATCGAGTATTGAAGATTGATTGTTTATGTTTTCTTTACAGGGTTTAAGTTGATCTACATAGAGCGTTTTTGTAGAAAATCCATCCACTGTTTTACCCAGATGTGCCGTGCAAGTCTTGGAGTATACCATTCAAGCCACAAGAGCATTCGGACATAGAATGGAAAGATTATCCATTGTTTGTTTCGTTGTACTTGCTGTACGATGCGTTTGGCGGCCTCTGTGGCAGTCATCATGTTTTGGGTGTTTGGCAGAATATTCTGTTTGACGACTTGATTGTATTCAGCATGTTCAAACAACTGTGTTTGAATAAAGCCAGGACAAACAAGGTGTACATCAACGCCTGTATTGTGCATTTCGACAGAGAGGGTTCGTGTAAATCCTATTAGAGCATGCTTTGTAGTGGCATAGGCAATTCCAGATGGTGCCGGTAGGAATCCAAACATACTCGAAATATTGATGATTTTGCCCCGTCTACGAAGAGTCATTTGCTGTCCAATTGCTGTACTGAGTACAATACTTCCAAGTAAATTGACCGACAAAAGGTTTTCCCACTGTTCAGTCGAGATATCGAATGTCGAACTGGTCAACGTGACTCCTGCACAATTAATCAACCAATCAATGGCCAGAGACTTTTGTAGTGTATTTACCCAACTTGTTAATGCATCGGTATCGCTGATATCTTGTTGATGAATTGTACATTGGCCACCCAAGGACTGTATTTGGGCTTGAGTTTGTGCAAGTCCGATTGCTGAAATATCGAGTAAAATTAAGTTGGCATCATCGTTTACAAGTTCGATGGCCAAGGCTTTTCCCAATCCTGAAGCCGCCCCTGTAATGAGAATGTTTTGTCTAGACATTTTTATTTTGTAACCGAAAATGGATGGTGTATGTGATTAAAAATGTATGATTGAGATCAAGTTTATCGTATCCTATTGAGCACTGTTAAGGAGGTTGTATGAAGATATGGACGCATTGGAGAAAAATATTCTTAGGCCTATTGGTATTGCCGATCGGTTGTGTGACCACTGCTCATACTCGTTCGATGTTGTCTAAGGGAAATCAAACGAAGGTGGTTGGTGACAAACTGGAAGCGACGCGTTCGTTACCTCCATTTGGAAAAGGATATCGAACATACAGTTATTTTGGTTCAGCATTGGGGCGTCAATATGCACACCACAAAGTGATTGCTACATTGGAGAATGCCTTTGCCAATTTGCATGAAACGACGGGGCAGACCTTTGATATAGCAGAGATTGGTGCTCGTCATGGCGGTGATTTTAGACCTCATTTTACCCATAAAAAAGGAATGAGTGTAGATATTATGACTCCGATGAAGACCGAAAAGGGTCCTGCTCGGTTATCGACGGGGCCGCTGACGTTATGGGGGTATTGTTGGCACATCGATTCCAAAGATCATCATTTAAATGGTGTAAAGTGGGATGTGACCAAAAATAGTAAATACCCACACTTGTGTCCGACAATCCAGTGGAAGTCAGAAAAAGAAGTCGATTTTGAGGTCATGCGGACGATGATTTTGGAACTGAAGAAAGAGTCTAAGAAGTTGGGTGGCAAGATTTCTTTTGTAATCGTAGCCCCTTCTTTTGTTCCATATTTAAAAGGGCTGGGTGTGAAGATTAGTACTAGAGCATCTTTGACACATGATGATCACATTCATGTAGACTTTATATTTTAGTCGTGACATTTTATGACACCCCATATGGAAGTCTATTGATATGACTCAGCCCTTTGTATGATAGAATTTATACACTGGAGTATAGTTGTGATGAAGCAACTGACATGGGCTAGCAAACGATAGTCATTGGTCATTGGTTATTGGCCATTGTGCTCGAATGTGAACAGTATCTATTGGAGTAGCAGAATGAAGATTGGTTTGTCAGCGATGGTTTTATTGTGTGTGGGCTGTGCTTCGACACACAAAGATGTCGGTATGGTTGTTGGTGCTTCGGCTACAGCCGAGCCTCATGTAATATGGACGCGTCCTTTAGAAGTGGGTTTTGAAATGGGTCGATACATTGAAGCGGAGTCATCGACTAGTCGTTTGTTTGGATGCATTCATTTGAGTGGTGATGCTGTGCAGAAGAAAACGCATGTTTCAATGATGGGACTGCAAAACGAGTTGTCCAATGGATCCAAAATGGCTGTTGCCAAAGCGGTGAAAGAAAATAATGCAGATGGGATGTACATTCTATTCATTGAAGAAGACAGTCAATGGTCTGGTTTGGTAAAAGAAACCACGACGACTGTTCGTGGGCGCGCATTGAAACTGGAAGATTTTGGATCTGTAGATCAACAGAGAGCGACTGAAGTTCGTATTGAGAAGGCTGGTTCGGTACAGGAGGCGGTACGATGATTGGAGTTGGACTTGCATCGCTTTTGATTCCGACGGCATTCGCCGGAAATCCAGATCCCACTATTGAACGCTTGGAAAGGCTTGAACGGGCTTTGCAAATTGAAGACTGTGCATATGCGGTTGAAGAATTGGAGCATCTGAATTTGTCTTTTAGCAATGTTCCATTTCGATATGCTTTACTGGCAGAAGGGTATTTATGTGTTGGAAAACCCGATAAGGCACAGCTTGCAGTGAGCGAGTTTGATAGGTTGGGTGGAAATCCAAATCAATTAAGTATGCGTGTACAAGAATATTGCGCGTTGCAAGAATGTGCTGTTGATCCTGTATTGGTGAAGCCTGTTGTACAACAGCTGGTTTCAGAAAACACCAAAAAGGACACAGATGGGTCTTTAGAAACTGTCTTAGAACCAAAGATTGAACCAAAGATTGAACCAAAGATTGATTCTGTGGTGTCCAACGTAGATGCATCTTCCACAGAGGATAACAGTGTAGAACCGAGTGTTTTGACAATGGATGCAGTCGTTGGTGAGTCGGTGTCGACAGAGGTGTCTGCAGTTGTATCTGAAGAACAGGTTTCCAGTCCTATACCTTCAGAAGACATTGGTGACGTTCGAATAGAACCATTGGGATCGTCTTTGATGTCTCCTGCAGAAGAGGTGAATCAAGAAGATAGTCCCGAAGATAGTCCCGAAGATAGTCCAGAGATTGCGACACTCGACAATCAATCTACAGACTCTGAATCTATTTCAGACTCGAATAGTATAGAAATGGATCCAGAACCTATGGTGCATTCCATAGAAGATATCAATGGAATGGTTGTGGATGGACAATGTGGAGATGCCGCTGCTGCAGGAGCAAATCTCATCGTGACAGAGCCTGAGAGTGCGTTGGCATACATGGCTTTTGGTGATGCATTGGCTTGTTACCCAGAAGGTAGTGGAGATGTATTTGCGGCTTTTGACGCATGGATTATTGCAAAATCGTTGGCGAAGACACAGCAATTGGACTGGCGGCCGATGAAAGAGCGATTGGGTTGGGCTCTTCAACGCAGTGGGATTGTTAAGATTGTCCCAGAATTTGAAGAGGGGTACACCGATTGGCCAGAAGGTTTTTCTATTGAGTTGGAGTCCAGTCGTTCTGTAGATTTAACGCCCAGAACAGATCATATGTTGGGTGGGACGTATTTGACCAATCTTCCAGAAGGTCCGACGCGAATTCGCATTACACCTGGTGGGGCGCGTCCAGAAGTGATTCAGGATGTTGTTGTACAAGCAGGAGAATTACAGAAGATCAACATTCCCATTGGTGCTGAGACACACATACGATTGCCGTCACTGTTGACGCCGGATGGATATGTTGTGACGTTGACTTCTAACACTAGCGATGATGAATCAATCGTGTACGACCCCAGTATCGAGATGTTGCTGCCCAAGGATACGTATTCTGTCGATGTTGCCTATGGGACTCTGGCGCAAGCGTATACATTTCAGATGAACATAGATGGACTTGTTTCAGAAGCCGAAGAAGCAGGGGTGGATATTGCACAAAGCATCCGAAAGTTGCTGCCGTGGGTTTATCAGGTTCGAAATACTGGTGGAATATTGTTGACCGAAGGATTGGTCTATCCAGATCAAGACAGTCAAGATGTGTTGATACCTTTAGAGACTGTATCGTATACACATTGGAGAGATGGTACTGAGATTGATGATGATACAGCGATTTCCTTAGTGGCTTCCGGAACGATTGAAGCACTGGAACAAAGTTTGTTTACCGAATTGGTCGTGGATTCATCTATGCATCCTTTTTATGATGCAGCATCCTCTTTGTATGAAATGGAATCTGAAGCAGCCTCCACAGAGGTATCCAACCAATGGTTGACGGGTACGATGTTGACTGGAGCAGCATGGACAAGTGCGTCATTGTTTATGGCGAATCAGTCTGAGACGGAAGGTCAAATGTGGGAAAGTCAAGCAATGGTGGGATCTATGCTGACCGTTCCAATGGTGGCAATTTGGATGGTAGAGAAAATGTACGTTCATCCAAAAAAAGAACGTTCAATTGAAAATCAATACCGTTTGTTGAACAGTATGAACAATCATCCGATTCCAATCGAGGAACTGCAATCTGAATAGTGACACTTGTGCTGAAGTATGTTGTTTACAACAATGTTTACCAGATACTAAGAGGCGGTGCACTTACGGAAACAGTCCAGTAATATTGTGTGGTGTCGGTCCGTTTTGTGCAGGTAGATTGACAGAAGTATCACAACAACATGCGACTGCCTTCAGAGTATCATCGAATCTCTACTCTGACGCGGTGCAACACTTCCTCTTCCTCTCCCTTTTGATAGACCACATGCAACATGGCATAGCTTGGACGAAGGCGATTGCTCAAGGAAAAACCACTTTCAAAACTGTGTTGATTCCCAACTGCAATTGAGGGGCCTGTTTTCTTTTCATCACGGTGATGTCCAATTGGATGACGAATGTCTTTGAGTAGTGTTTTACCATTGTCATCGACTATTCGAACAATCAAACTCTTCTCTATGAATGGGCTAGATCCAGGCCAAGAATGTCCAATACCTGTGTTGTGTACAACAACACTAAATGGGACATCTTGGTTCCGTCGTAGAATTAACGATGGTGTTTGCAAGGTGAGTGTAAGACCTTGTGCTGCTGTTAGTTTCATGTTGTGATTTCGAAGACCACTTCCAATGACGCTTCCAGTTGTCATATGACAGTCTTGACATTGAATACCCGCATTTGAATAGGCTGAATTTTTCCATTCTTGATAAGTGTTGTAGATGGGAACGTCTTCATTGGGTAGCTGAAACTGATGACAATTCTGACAGGCTTCTGCAGTTTCCATGGTGTCTGAATTTCTTACAGGGTGGGGCGAGTCTGCGGTTTTACTACCGACAACGACACCTTCTCGAACGTGACAAGCAGCACAGCCAACAGATTCTGTTTGCCAATTTGGATTCCAAGTTGGGTTCGTTTCCATGACGGGTCGACTAACATCTCCTTCGATTACTTCTGTTGTCAACTCTTCATGTTGAACTTCGAAAGGTTTATGGCATGATGTACAGAGTGTACCATCCCCAAATGCTTTTATCGCTGTCAACCACTCACTGCTGTGCGCTCCGGTATGATGGCTAGAAGCATCCCATTGCGTAAATGCAGTGTTGTGACAGCCACCACAACTGGCAGAGTATGTCATACCCAAACCAGTTACATCTAGCGTTGGGTGAAAGGGTAGTGGTTCTGGAAATAGGGTCGGCGCTGGAGGTTCAGGTGGCGGTGGTTCTTCTTCAATCAATACAACAGGTTCTTCGATGGGGACCACTGGTTCTTCAGGTTCTTCTTCCTGTGTAAACCAAGGCAACCAAGAAACGGCAATGACAGATACCATTAGGCGTTGAATTAACATAGTGACTCACAGTGTTGTAAGATGACCACTGGATCTGCCAACCCCCCAACGCCAACATCTCCACAAGCCAAACGCTTTTCGACTGGCATTTGCCAGTCAAAGCGATTGGTTGCTGTTAAGATTTCGACATTGCGTTGTGTCAAAGGATGCATCCACATGTGGGTATTCATGGCGGGACACAATAAAACGGGTGTTTGTTTTGGGGTGGCACAAAGGGTGGTGCTTAGAAGGTCATCGCACAATCCATGCGCTATTTTGGCAAGAGTATTCGCAGAAAGAGGTGCAACGACGATTACATCGGCCCACTTTGCCCATTGAATATGATCCATCGCGGCATCAAACGTATTGTTCAAGACTGTTCGACCAGTCAATCCTTCAAAGGTAATGGCTCCAACAAATCGACTTGCATTTTGAGTTTGTACAACCTGTATTTGATGTCCTGCTTTGATGGCCAATGAGCAAAATTCACAACTTTTATAGGCTGCAATTCCTCCTGTGACGCCGAGCAAAATATTCATGTTTATCCCCCAAATTCTATGTGATTGTATATCAACCTTCTTGTCAAGTCAATAGAAAGTAACAACTTGAAGGATCTAGACGGAATGTCTTGACAACACAAAACTATACAAAGTGATGTAGTCCCAAGGCATGGGGTCCCTGTAGAATCAGTATTGTAATGTCAATATCAACCTTTAGAAAAGATCTTGTCTATGTGAGTCAACAAAGATGGTTCGATAATTTATGGCATGACAATTTTTCCATCCATTTTAAAAAATATAGGGCGCGCAACATTGTTGTTGGTTCCTAGTGTTGTTTTTGCTCTTTGGGGTGTAGAAAAGGCTGATGCTCAATCAATGGTTGTCAAGCCAGCGTATTCAGAACTTTCTTTGAGTATGGAAGATGTTTATGTGGCGGGAGACTATTTACAAGAGTTTGCTGAACAGACAGACGGAGATGTAATTGCTTTTATGGCGGAATACATTGTGGCGATGGAAAGTAAAGATTGGCCAGCGGGATATCGCGGTGAATTTTTGGCTGATGTTGCCCCAGCAGCTTTGATTTCTGCTCATTCTCATCAGATTCCACCATCCATCGTAATTGGTCAGGCAATTTTTGAATCGGGTTGGGGACGATCAAACTTAGCGATGAATTTCAACAACTTGTTTGGCATTAAAGGGACTGGCAGTAATACGGTAAAGATTCGTACGTTTGAACGAAACTCTCGAAATCGTCGTTATGGTAAGTGGGCTAAATTTCGAGTGTTTGAAGATCGACGAGAGGCTATTTTATACCATGGTCGTTTGTTGGCCAAAGATCGTAGATACGCATCCGCTCGGGCAAATCGACACCATTGGAAAGCGTTTATGGAAAAAGCCAGTCGGTATTACGCCAGTGACCCTAATTATACCTCTAAGTTGGGGGTTATCATCGAGGGGTATCAGCTTGATCGCTGGGACAGACTGATGGGCTATATCAAAGATGAATCTGAAAGTGTGGCTGCTCGTTAGAAATTTATAGAGATCTAGACTACATTGAATAATAAGATATTGAATATAATATTTCTATGGAATCTATGGAAGGTGCTCTATGCGTTTTGTACTATGCGGCTTGGTTTCTCTATTACTCGCTTGTGAAGGAGAGACCGTCATTGAAAAGATGGACAACAGTGCTCCAACGGCATTGATTGTGTCCCATTCAGAGGGTGTTTCTTTAGAAGAAGGCTACGTTGTAAATTTTCGAGCGACTGCCAGCGATCAAAATGATGCTGTCGAAACGTTATCTATGGCGTGGTATGTAGGACAAGAGGTTGTATGTGATTGGTCTGCAGTTTCCATTGGTGGGGATCAGTCTTGCTCTATTGAAATTGTTGAAGGTATGACTTCGATAATTGCTGAAGTCCGTGACCCTGAAGGTGCCGGTGGCCGGTCTGAGATTGCCATTGTGGTTCTTCCAACGGAAGCCCCAACGGTCAGTATCGAAATGCCATTACAAGGTTCTCGTCATTATGCAGAGGAGTTGATTGAACTTTCCGGTATCGTTGGAGATGCTGAAGATGATGTAGCCGATTTGGTGATTGAATGGACGTCCAATTTAGATGGAAGTTTGGCTTCTCCACAACCAGATTCGGATGGTGCAATTTCCGATTATGTCTTGTTGTCGGAAGGACAGCATGCGATTGAATTGTCGGTGGAAGATACGTCTGGAAAGCGAAGTTCTTCATCGGTTGTTGTTACGGTTGGTGCTGCCAATACGTTGCCGTCTTGTGAGTTGACAGAACCGATGGATGGTGATGTGGCTGTTGTTGGTGCTGCAGTGCGTTTTCGAGGTATTGCAGATGACCCAGATATCCCAAATGATCAGATGCTTGTTTCATGGAGCAGTGATAAAGATGGTGCTTTTGGTACCGGTACCCCCAGTTCGGATGGTTCCATCACGTATAGTTTTGATGGATTGAGTACCAATGAGCATGTGATCACGATGCAAGTTCAAGATGAAGTGGGTGCCACGTGTACCGATCAGATTGTTTTTACGGTCGGTAATCCACCAACAACATTGATTGACAATCCACTCAATGGTACCGTGATAACATTGGGCGATTCTTTGACATTGCAAGGAACGGTTGCAGATACTGAAGATGCTTCCAGTCAACTAAGTGTGGAATGGGTGTCTTCACAGGATGGTGTTTTGTATAGTGGAACAGCCAGTTCCCAGGGCAATACTCAAACGACTGTCAACACGTTGAGTGCTGGTGCACATCTGTTGACATTGACTGCGACAGACTCTTCTGGGTTGTGGACGGACACGTCTGTTGATATTACCGTCAACACACCACCTCCTGTTCCAAATGTTGCATTCGTATCCAATGTTGTGTATGGCTCAGATACCCTTACCGTGGTTGCCTCTCCCTCGACCGATGTTGATGGCGACGTTGTTTCTTTACAATACGAGTGGTTCGAGAATGGTCAGCCGACAAACTTTACGTCCACAAGCATTGCCTCTTCAGAACTGTCAGCGGGAGAAGTGTGGACCGTACGTGTCACCCCAAATGATGGTTATGTAGATGGTATTGCGGCTGAGTTGAGTGTAACGATTCAAAATTCTGCACCTGTGGTGTCCAATGTTTCGGTGTCTCCATCGACTGTATTTACTGGTAATACTTTGACTTGTACTGCGACAGCCGTAGATCCGGATGATGGGAATCTTGTACCGCTCTTCGATTGGAGTGTGAATGGTGTTCCGTCTGGTACAGGAACGACATTTACCGTTACGGATGTCAATACAAACGTTGGAGACACTGTGATGTGTACAGCAACGGCTCAAGATTCTGCCATGCTTTCAGTATCTGATACGGCGTCTGTTGTTGTACAGAATGCGGGTCCCACAATCAGTAATATCATCATTTCTAGTGCTGCAGGGTACTACAACGATCAACAAGTTGAGTGCAGTGCTACAGTGACGGATCCAGATGAAGTCGTTCTTCCGGATTTTGAGTGGTTTGGTGCATCCGGATACTTGGGGTCCGGTTCGACCTTGGACTTGAGTACGACCTCTGCAATGCCAGGGGATGCATTGAATTGTACTGTTTCAGCATCCGATTCAAATGGCACGACCGCTCAAAGCAGTGCACAGGTTTCGATTGCAAACCGATCTCCCTTTGCACCTCAGGTTTTGATTACTCCGACAATACCAGTCGCTGGAGTGGATGATCTTACTTGTTCTGGAAGTGCGACTGGAGATCCGGACGGTCAATCTGTCATGATCAGCGGTTATGCCTGGACTTCAGATTTTGGCAATACAGCCACAGGACCTGTTCTTCCGGCCAGTTCGATTTCTGATTCGGAAACTTGGACCTGTACAGTGACGGTGTCGGATGGGATGTTGATTGAAATAGGTTCCGATAGTGTTCAAGCGATCGCAGGAGGGATGGACCCCTTAACGTTTACCAATTGTGGGCAGACGGGTCGATCTGGTCCATCTCAGTCTCAATGTGATAGTGAGTATGCTGGTACAGACTTAGAGGGGATGCTGTCGTTTGTTAGTGGCGTTCAAGTGTGGACTGTACCATCAACGGGTACATATACCATCGAAGCATATGGTGCACAAGGGGGTGCCAAAGGGTCTTCTACCGGTGGTTCGGGAGCGTACATGTCAGGAGAGTTTCAACTGAATTCTGGCGAGGAAATCTACATTGTGGTCGGTCAACGAGGAACGGATATCTCATCCACTTACTCTGTGAACTACAACACTGAAGGCGGTGGCGGTGGTGGTGGTAGTTTTGTTTTTGACCTAAACAATACGCCTCTTTTAATTGCTGGCGGTGGTGGTGGTTCATCATACCAAGGGGCACCAGGATACGGTGGAAGTTCCACAAACTCTTCTGTTGGCAGTGGGTATGGTCAATCTTCAGGTGGCGGTGGTGGTCAAACAGACAATGGAGGTGGTGGCGGTACTGGTGCCGGTGGTGGTGGATTTTATGGCACAGGTCAAAGCAACACTTGGTGCAATGGTGGTGCAGCTGGCGGACAGACTGGTGGTAATTCACAATACTCTGGAGTCGGTGGCTTCGGTGGTGGTGGTGGCTCCTTTCACGGTGGTGGAGGTGGTGGTGGCTTCACTGGTGGTGGTGGTGGTACCTATACGATTGGTGGTGGTGGTGCTGGTTCCTATAATATCGGTTCAAACCCAATTGCATATCCCAATTACAATGCCACTCACGGCATGGTTGTGATTTCACAATAAGGCTTTACAACAAGGCAACGATCATCCCAACGATGAATTGTACTAGAGGTCTTTGTACACCTTTGACGTTGGTGCTGCAGTTTGTACCTCCTGAATGGGGTCAAATTGTTCGCAGTGGTCAATAACATCAAACCGGATTGTAGCTGTGTCAGCTTCAACGATGTTGTTTTGTGTATTGTTTTGTATTGTTGATTATGGTGCAATGGTTGGTGTGGTATCGCTTAGAGTACTTCGAAGAAATTCTTCATAGGTTCTTCCTGCGTCGTTGTTGTAGAAGATTGCGAAGTGACCATCTTCTGGGTATTGAACCAATCCGGCAGTCAATGAAACACCTGCACTACTCGTACGATTTCCTTGAGCCTTGTTGAGTGCATTGAAAGCTAAGATACGTTGGGCATCGTTGATCGAAACGGCTTCTCCGACGATGGGGATTTGGGCTGCGGCAGCGAGTATTTCAATACTTTCAGGCGGCGTATATCCATCAGACATTCCTTCTGTCATCAGAATATTTACTGGAGTGTGTGTCCAATAGACCTCGTCTGCAAACCAATATCGTGCATAATTAAGGGGGTCTACGACTTCTGCCAACATTTGAACCAATCCAACGGCTGGATGAAATGTATCTAGTGTCTCATTGTCAGCGAGGTTGATGGCATTTCGAAGCAATTCTTGAATATTCAGACCACCCGCCTCTTGGTCTCTCTCTATTAACGTGACACTCAGTCCACCACCTGCACCACTCAGAACCGCAGACTGTACATATTGTCCTAGGAAGGGTAGCGCTATTGCTCCGACTTCACCACCATGAGAATGACCGACGTACACGACATGCTCTGGATTGGTATAGACCTCTGTATCGCCCAAATCAAATATCTGCGATTGGCTGGACATGACTTTTGCCAGATAGATTTGATCGAGGGCGCCTTGTCTAAACATCGACCGTGCAGAAGTGGGGTTTAGGTAGTTAAAAGAGTAGATCTCGGGATCTGCCCCTGTTCCTCGTTCCGCATGTATGGGTTGAGAGATTCCAATACCCATAAAACCTGCATCAGCCAACACTTTGGCAGGTTCTAAGGCATCAATTTCATTGGCAAAAGTCTTGTAGTTTCCACCTGTACCATGACTGTAGATGGCAATGGGCCACCCTGCGTCAGGCATCTCGCCTGTTGGGACCGAAATGCGAAAATTAGCGCGTTCCCAATCAAATATTTGAGGTCTAGAACCATCTTCAAAAGCAAATCCTCCTCCAGTACTGGAATAGGGCTTTTGACCATATTGCCATAACGGCAACAATAATTCTCCGTCATATGCGGTATACGCGTTGGCTTCAAATCCTTTTTCTACCCATGGAGATAGAACGGGTGCAGTCAGTTCCGTTTCAATACGATGGGCAAAAGAAACCATTTCTTTAATAGGGTCTTGTGTACGAAAGAGTGTAAAGGAGCCAATGTCGATACTGTCATACTCAAGATGTTCCCAGGTCTCAATGAAGGCGAGGTCATCATAGGTGAGAGGGTCGGTTGTCGATAACCAATCTTCTGTATTTTCCCACAACTCAGGTAGACCATCATCATAATCGACCAATTCTCTTGTTAGTACGGCAGCATATAGTGTATCTGGTCGCAATGGGAATCCCCAAACAGGAGCAATGCTCAGAAAATTTTCGGGTTGCCAATTGGTAGCGTCTTTTTGATAATCCCATTGAATGGGAACACGTTCGCCACGGTAAAGAGAATCTGGATCAATGTTTATGAGATGTACTGTTGCTGACTCATCCAATGAGGTCAAGGGGGTAGGAAGTCTGGTTGTATCCAATGCACCATTCAACGGAAAATAAATGGGAGAGTTTGTCCCGAATCCACTGATTTTTCTTCCTTCCTCAACAAATCGTGAGATTAGTGGGTTTTCACTTGGGTTTGGAAAATCTGTGAGGTCGGGATGTCCGTCGTGCATCCTCTCATGACTTGGCCATGGAGAGGTGAAGAATTGTCCGAGGTCTCTACGAACGGTAACCGATGGTAGATCAGGAGTGCAGGCTAGCATGAGTAGAAAATGCATCTATATTCCAAGAAAAGAGGACATCCAATGTGTTGATGAATCAAGGATACTATTCCAACCACGGACTTTGAAACCATTCGGGATGGGTTCTAAGCATTTGAGGGAATGGAACATCGTTCAACCATGAACGTGTACGAGAGAATTGCTTCCAAGTGGTTGATGTGAGGGCTTTGTCTCCACGGAGCGAGGCTTCTAAAAAACGCTGATGTGTACCCATCATGACCGATAATGGATGGATCTGAGATTCAAGGTGCGTTTGAAGCAATTGATCTGCATGTTTGTCTTCACCTCTCCAAAATCGAAGCAGGAGTATTGTCATGGGAGTCCCAATGGGATTGGTGAGGGCTTCTCCATGGTATGTAACCAACCATTCACGAAAGTTGCCATCGTCATCCATAAAGTCATATTCCAACGGATGTTGTCCGATCTGTATTTTACTAGCAGAGCCATTCAGACGCTTGCTGAGCATCAACATATCGGTATATTCTTGTTCCAACTTTGGTGGTATGGGATATCCATTGAGGGCAGATAGACTTTGGATTGCTGTTGTTTTGGCCTGTTGGTACAGCTTCGCTTTGCCCATATGTATGGAGAAGAGTGCTTTGTCGAGTGGGTATCCCAAGCCAATGTATTTTTCCATACCTTTCGTTGAACCTGCGAGTTCACGTGTCAAAACACGCAAATGATATGTCAAAACACGTTCGTTGTGGGTTGTTTCCTCGGCATCCAAATCAATTTTCTTCAGAGCGACTTGTGCCTCTGCTATATTGAGCAATCCTGTCTGCGCAGTGGCTTGTAAAAGATAGAGTTTGTTGTGGAGGGGTTCAGGAGCGACAGTCAAGGCTTCAGCAAAACGATCTGGATGACAGGGTACATCTTGCACCATGTGTCCATAAGAAAACCACCATTCACTCCCATTCTCTCCCCAGAAGAGTTCGATGCTGGATGTCAATAGATCCACATCTTGAGTTTCTGTTGCCAGTGCAAGCGTTGTGCATCTCCATGTGGTATCCGCGTTGTGCTCAAGAACTTCATCTGTCCAATCAGAATTCCATTGGAGGCTCTCTTGCGTTAGTACCCATTCCAGAAATAGGGGTTGGTCGGATTCTGGGAGTTCTTTCCAGTCGATGGTCGTAGAATCATTTTTTGAAAAATCTGTCTCAAAAGGCAATGCATGCATCCAACCCTTTGGACAATCTGCCCATCGTTCACAACCATCAATCAGTGCTTCTTTATCCCCAGTAAAGAATGCTGATACGGTTTGAATAGGGGCAAAGTCGATAGACGCTTGCTTTTGTGCAAGCGTTAAGGCATCAGAGAATTGACCGTACTCTAAAAGTGTGCGGCCTCGGATTGCGTTCCATGGTTCATTGTCTGGTCGATCGCTTAGAAAGTCGAGGTGATTTTGAGGAACGATTGCATCTTGTTCTCCACGCAGAACTTGTGAAAAGAAAAAATCCGACAAAATTAAATCGGTTTCATCCTCTGCATTGGCAGCTGCGCTCCATAAAAATGGTGAAAATTTAGCAATGCGATAGCTTAGTCTGGCTCGACGCCATGGCGTGGCAGAGTTTTCAGCACTGGATATTTCTGACTGAAAATGATGTCCCACTTGGAGACTAATATAAGGAACAGTTAAAATCACTGCGGCGATGCTAATCAAAGAACGAATCATGAATCGTGTCGGGGTTGGAATGGTGCACTTCTTGTAACATATTACAACATATCTAGACAATTCATTGCAGTGTTTCCCATGCATTTGGACTTTGGTTTCTTGTGGGTTATACTTAAGAAAACACCTGAGGTTTATATGATCATTTTACTAACCGGTATTGCATTCGCTTGAAGTGGTGGCTGAAGTACTCAGCAGGTCCAGGTTGGATCCACTCAAGTTATTCCCACATTGGAATCGAAGTTTCGAGTTTCCAGTAATCTCTCTTTCATGCGTCGCAAAGAGAGCCACCTATTCTCGTGCGCAGATCTGAATCCAGCATTGTGTGCAGAGGCTGAACAAGCGGGTATTGTGATTCCCGACTTACAAGAAAACAAACGGTTGGTTGGAATCAATTGGCAGCAATCGATGAGCTATGCTTTGAATCTAAACAATCAGGTGCAACTGAGTGTACCCGTAATTATTCAATCGAAAGAATATGTTTTTACAGATGTAGAAACAGGAGTTCCTTACACCCCACCGGATGGCTATTCAACTCTATTTCATCCAGATCAACAAATTGTTGGTTTTGGTGATGTTCAACTGGCTGGGCAACATTATTTCTTTTTACCCAATCTTGTTGTGGGATTGGAAATTGGAACGCGCTTACCAACATCGTCTACTAGGTTCAATGAGTATTCATTGCTGGAATTTCATCAGCCTTTGGGTACAGGTACGGTCGTGCCCACATCAAAAATAATCTTATTCTCTCGGGGTGAAAAACAAGGTGGATTGTCTACCGTTGGGGCTCAAGTACCGGTGTATGAGAATGTCGATTCGTATCGAACGGGTGCTTCTGCCAATGTGGATTTGGGGTATTGGAGACGCTTTCCAGAAAAGGGGATAATATTGCTCAGTCAATTGTCTGTGCAACATGAGAATCGAGATACGTGGTATGACCAAAATATTCCCTATTCGTATCGTTCTTTTTTACGAGCCTCGTTGATGGGAACCTATCCATTTTCAGACAGTTTAGAAGGAATGATGCGCATGGAAATGCAATTGATGCGTAAGGTGTGGGAAGATGATGTCAAAGAAATGAAAGTCAACAATACGCCCGTATTCAATGTTGGTTTGACGTGGTTGTAGACGAGTAGTCCTTATTGTTGAACCAGTTCTTTTTGAATCGCTTCGAGCAATACCTCAACAGATGCAGGTTTGGGGATTCTGTCGTGTACAATATCTCCAAGGACTTCTAGAAGTTCGAAGTCTGTACAAGCTGTGTGGGTAAGTACTTTGGGAGGGTTGGATTGTTTGTCCAGAAAATCTAAGATGGCAATTCCACCCAAGTGACGAAGGGTATCATTGTATTCTTTGGCACGTGGTCCTAAGCTATCTTCAATACGTTGCCCCAGTGGTAAAAAGATGTCCATGATGACCAAATCGGGCTTGTGTTCACTCAACCATTGAATGCTGTCATGTGCCGTTTCTGTGACCGTAATGGTACAGTCCGCAATGACTTCTTGTAAAATATTGATAGCAAGTTCGAGATTGTAAGGTTCATCGTCAATAAACAACAATTGTGGCACAGGAACTCCAATTTTTAAGATGTCTTAGCATGATTATTCGGATAGATACAACAGTATGAAACACAAAATTCTACCTTGTAGCATCATTTTTTTATCGATGGCCTGTTCAGAGCCATTTGCCATTGATCGTCATGACTTGGTTGACGCTAGAATTTTGGGGGTACGACAACAGGATGCTCTATTGGAAGTGCAGGTTTGGAATGGGAGTAGTGTGTATCATGAAGAGAAGCCAACGGTGGAGTGGCTAGATGATTCGGGTTCTGTACTGGGTACGGGCGTTGTATTTGTTCTTGAAGAAGCCACGGTATTGATGCCCGCTTCCGTAAGGTAATAGGGTTTCTTTTGCGCATG
>ERZ807291.4303-NODE-4303-length-18996-cov-6.027929_pt1 | contig 18996 bp, 18 predicted proteins | sample MGYA00521257_ERZ807291 | MGnify/ENA primary metagenome ERZ807291 (study PRJEB31413, sample SAMN03169783) | marine metagenome | biome: Marine; feature: Water; material: Subsurface seawater | place: North Sea | collected 2011-04-28 | depth 1 m m ... | reverse complement strand
ATATGGTTTCTCTTTCAACCTCGGGAAATGGAGGCGATGCTTCCGGAAAGAACCAGGAGCATTCGGGTGTTATTTAAGTCATTATTTAATTTGGGAGCATGTTGCAAAATCAAGAGATGATAAGCATTATTGTGTGTTGGAAGATGATGTAAAATTAGATGCTGTTAACAATTTTCATGGGAGTAATTATATTCCAGATCGAGACATAGTAAAATTGAGCCATCGATTATCCGGTCCGTTTGGAACAGAAGCATATGCTATAAACCGATCAGGTGCTAACATGTTGATAGATGAAACAAACAAGACTATCACCGCACCAGTGGATAGATTCATGTGGGGACTCAAGAACAAACATTCGCAACTGTATGGTCAAGCGCGACGCATCGGTCTCGATCCAATTTTTCGAAATTCTACATTAAAACCAAAAAATGAGTGATATAATTACAAAAGAGATGGAGTTTAGACTCGGGGATCTTATAAGCGAGGAAGTACAACCAAATACAAGTTGTATGTATGTTGTTAAAGACGGTGTTGGTGCTTTCACATCTATTACTAAACATGAGCGAGTAGGCCTGGGCGACGATCTTGATTTTTTCGCAGAATTTTCCGGTGATATATCGATACCAGTCACACATAAAGATAATGTGAACGCTGAGGATCGCGCGACAAGTAAAAACGGATACGTGTTTAGTTATGCTCGAGCAGTCGATGATAACAAGGTTGGATTGTTGAATGATCATTGGTTATACAACCAAAATGTTGTGTTTTCTGAACAAGAGAAGAAAATACTCTGGCAAAAATACAAACTCAACAAAAGAATGTACGAGTATATGGAAATACAGCAACAGGATCCGACATTCCATGATAATTTTTTACAGAAAAAAATAACAAACTGGAAAGAAGAGACGTTAGCAGATTTGGTAGTTTCTGAACCCATGGTCATGTTTGATGCCTCTGGTAAAAAAATATCTGTACAAAAAAGTGTATCATTAGACGATCAATCACTCACGATAGATCGAATAAAACAATTGTTAATATATAAAGATTTCTCTTTAAAGAAACCTATACTGATCTGGAGAGGAGCGCAAAGTGGTGGGTTCAGCAACTTTCAAAAGAATCGCAATTATGATAAAAAGGCAGTTGAACGAAAAGATATAGTTGAATACTACAAAAACAATCCGAGTAATTGTATTGATATTGCGGTCAATCAGCGAGATATGGGATTGCTAGATAGTATCATACATGCCAACACATATCATAAATATTTACTCTACCTTCAAGGAAATGACTTTGGTAGTAACACATACTGGATATACGGTACATCGTGTGTAGTATTCCGGCCAGATTTTTTGAAATCCCACTCCGCGTGGGACTGTCATCTCGAACCATGGAAACATTATGTTCCTTTTGATCATGCTAATCTTGGTGATCTTGTGGAGAAAATAGAATGGTGCGAGAATAACCATGATAAATGTATTGATATCATCAACAACGCCAACGCACTCAACCATTTGATGCAATCAGCAGATCACAGACGGCAGGTATACGAGAAAATGCTACCTTTTATCAAAAAAAATCTACAATTCTAATATGGCAACACGATATAGAAAAAGTCATATAATAAAAAACACTATACCAATATATGATTATGTAGTGTCTGGTTCAGATAACCCATTCAAGTGGATTTGGTTTCCACAGTACAAGGTTGGCTCTCGGACGATCGAGACTAACATCAACAAAACACTCTGTGAATTACACTGGAGGAAAAATCAAAAACCGGAAGTTGGTTATACGCGATTTACAAATGTGCCGCTCAGTACAGACAGGTTAGAATTCATGTGCGATAAAAACTCGCATGCTGAGTTTAGAGCTGATGACTGGACTCCGGAGTACCCTCGATGTCTCACATCTAAAGTTTTTGACGATCAAGATTCTCTAGAGAAATATTACAAATTCATGTTTGTGAGAAACCCATGGGATCGTGCCGTGTCTTGTTGGGCTGATAGACGATACAATCGCGGGAAGATACTACACACTAAAGAATCAACCTACACGTTTGAGGAGTATGTTGATAGCATCAAAAACTCAGACTTGTTCAATTACGGCAACCCGCATGTTAGGTTACAATACAGCATGGTCGCCGGGGTGAATTTCGATCATGTTGGTCGACTAGAAACCTTCCAAGAAGATTGGAAAAAAATATGTGAACATTTCAATGTTGAACCATTTAAGAAAGAGTTTCATCAAAACAAAACTGAGAGAACACATTATCAAGATTATTATAACGCAAAAACAAAAGATATAATTAAAAGTCTTTACAAACTCGATATTGAACAGTACGGGTACACATACTAATGTTAGTTTCACATAAACATAAATTAATCTTCATTAAAACACATAAAACGTCTACACAGACGTTCAACAATTTCATGAAAGACAAGCTAGGTCCTAGCGATGTTGTGACGGGTGATCCAAAACACGGTACACAAATCAACATATCAAGTGTGTTTGGAGATTCTGGTTTGTGCGCTTTGGATTTTCAAAGTAAATACGGAAATCATTTACCATGGTTCATTGTCAAAGAGATTGTTGGTGATCGTATATGGAACGACTACCACAAAATAACAATCGAGCGCGATCCACATGATCGATTGGTCTCTCTGTTCTGCTTCTTGAATCCGTTGATTACCACTCTCGGGTGTAAACGGAATCCTAACCTAAAGTATAGTAAAGAGGAGAGACTCAAATTGAGCTCGTCAACCGTTTTGAAAGAATTCCCACAGGAAATAAGAGATTATTTTTATGATTGGGTAGAAATACAGCTTGAAGCTGATGTCCTTCCAGTGGACGATAAGTTAACGTATAGCGCGGAAGCGATCTCTATTGAGCTTGAGAATTATAGAGCCGCCGGGAAGCGTCTGGGTATAAATCCTTGGTTTTATGATCAACCATCAAAAATTATGCACAACATGGGTAAACAAAATCTTTGTGATTTTCCTCCGCTAAAAACTGACCGAGTGTTGATACCAGATATGCAACACAGAAATCCAGACCATGCAAATTTCAAAAGATACATACCTTTTGAAGGTCAATGCCGGTTTATGAACTACGGTTATTATCATGACGGTGAAACGTTACAGGTTGATCATGTAATTGATTACAAAAATGTAGCTGAAAATATCGAGATGTATTTTCAAGAAAACAACATTGATATTGTTTGTAACCGTGGGTGTTATGACTCGAGATCGAAAAATATACACTTTAGAAAGGATCATGACATCCCAAGTGTTGAATGGTGGTTTGACACATCTCGCGGAAAAAGTCTCGGTAGTAAGCTGTATAATGCTATGATGTATAATAATTATATATAATGGAATATTTTAAATCACATTTGTGTACATTCATGGGACGGCAGGAGAATCTACTGATTTTACTGAAGTATGTTGAACGAGCATTGGAAATAGCCGCGGTTGATCACTACTGGATGATCGACATGACCAGATGTGTTGAAGATCATGAATTTATATATCAAGAACAAAGGCGGCTCAATCAAAAGTTCCCAGGGAGGGTTCATATACACAATCGTGAAACCAGAGCCAAAGAACTAGCTGAACCAGAAAAAATCAAAGAAGGTATTGGTAGTTGGAAAACCTTTTACAGTTTTTTACTCGGATTCAATGACAATGATGTCATCGCGAAATGTGATGATGACACCCTATATTTCGATGTTGAAACACTACGTGCTGCTTTTGAGTTTAGATGGAAATATAAACAACCGTATTTGATGCACGCCAATTGTATCAACAACGGGATAACAGCTTATCATCAACATCGGAAAGGTATATGGTCTACTAAAGAAACACATGTATACCCTAGCTGTGGTTTGACTGGACCGTTGTTTTCATTTCCAGAAATTGCGTGTGAACACCATCGAGTGTTTACTAGTGATTTGATGTTGAATACTGATAATATTAACAAATACAAACTGAAGGAGAACATATCGTTCACACAACGTGTTAGTATCAATTTTATTTTTATGTTAGGAGCTGATCGAGATTCATTAGCGACCATCGATTTACAAGATGAATATGAAACAAGTAGTAAGAAACCACAGCAACAAGACCGGTGTAATTGTATAATAGGTGATTTTACAGCGGCTCATCATACATATGGTGTTCAAGAACCAGTGATGGAAGAACAAGGCACCATGAAATGCTATCACCGGTTGGTTGATCACGTGATGAAAGATGATCATAAAAATAAACCAATCAACGATGAATATCACATCATAACACCAATAAAATCAAATGACGGTGTGTATCTTGCCATGCATCCAGCAACAGAAAACACATGTGTTTTGAAGCATCAAAAATCCGGGATGTATCTTGCCGTTGAATCTAACAAAAAAGAGAAAATCCGGTTCGATAAAGATCGAAAGAAACTAGGCACCGGGAAATACATGTTAGAAAATGTCACCGTTGGTGTAACTGATCGCACGAGAGCTAGTTTATTAGAGCTGGATCTGTCGAGTGGTCAATCATTATTAGAATTTAACAACAGTAACAAATTGATTCGAACCGGAGGTAGTCGAAAAGAACTACAAGAAGGCTTTCACCCGGGGAAGAAACACTTTCCTGGTCACATGATCGCGAAATTCTTTCATGGTGGTTATAAAACTGAGCTAGTAAATTTTATATCTAAAGGTGATGGTTACACCATCCAATCAAACTCACATAAGGATTTTTATTTAACAGTAGTTGTTAACAAAAAAACAAACCGGATGAACTTTCGTTACATGCAAAGTGATAACCCGGATGTATTCATTGTTGAACCTTGTAGTGAGCATAAAAATAAACCGGTTGGTATAACAATTGTGAGATGTGATGATCAAATCATGAATGATGGTACATACTACAAGATATTAGACACAAACCAAACAATATATAAACCGAGAGAGTATTACTGGATGGTTGATCATCATATCTGGCAGCTACAAAAACAACAGGATGCAAATACATACACAATTCAGCTAGTTGCGGACAATAGAGAACCATTGTACCTCGGAACAAAGGGAGATTTATGTATATCACAAGATGCTCAATATTGGTTAGTAGAAGGTAGCACAATTAAACATATTAGAAGTGGTATGTATTTAACAATTAATAATGATTCGGCTGTTTTGAGTGATACACCTCAGGATTTTAATTTTCAAACGAATAAATAGTTTTTAATGAAGGTTAATATTTTTGGTTGTGGTATGAGTGGAGTTACAGCAGCAATTATACTAAAAGAGCAAGGCCATGATGTTGAGATATTCGAGGTTAGACCACATATAGCAGGTAATTGTTATGACTATAAAAACATGGATGATTGTACTGTACATGAGTATGGTAGTCATATATTCCACACTAATGATGAGGGTGTGTGGAAGTTCCTCAACAGATATACTCGATTCAACGATTATCAGCACCGAGTACGAGCAAACACTCGAGAAGGATTGATCAGCATACCATATAACAAGCGTACCACGGAGCAACTTGGTAGTGATCTGAACCCAAAAGAGATTCAAGACCTGATATTTCGCGAGTATAGTGAACGTCACTGGGGTATACCTTGGGAACAATTACCCAAGAGCATCAGCGGTCGTGTACCTAACAAGCGTGACAATTATGATGATAGATATTTCACAGACACATATCAGGGTATACCAGAAAACGGGTACACTACCATGTTTAGAAACATGCTAGATGGTATCAAAGTCAATCTAGGTGTAGATGCTGATTTACACAAGCGTCTCCAAGCGGATCTTACGGTTTGGACTGGACCTGTATCAGACTATTTTGATAATAAATTCGGGCATCTCCCGTATCGTTCGCTTCGCTTCGAACATCAGAGAGTTCGTAAAGACTCTAACTATAGTTGGGATCTCGGAAGCGTGATAAATGAGTGTAATGATAAACCATATAACAGGACCATGGACAACAGTGTTTATCTAAATGAAGATGTTGAGTTTACTACTCAAACACGGGATCATCCTGAAGAGTACAAGCCCGGGATGAATCTCCCAATATACCCTAAAACGTTTGGAGAAGGACCTGCGATATACGAGCGTTACAGACAAGCAGCTGATGCAGAGAACAATACAATATTTCTCGGTCGATTAGCTACATATCGATATCTTGACATGTGGATGGCTGTAAAACAAGTGATGGTCAAATTGAAAAGTGACATTTAACGAATTTTGGGATTATTTTTTAATAACAGTGTTGCTACTCAGCCTGTTTAATATTATTTTTAATAAATAATATATTCAACAAATTTATGAAAACTGGAAAAATCTTACAACCTGATGCTGCTGGTGTCAACCAAATCTTACCTCATGTGAACAAATGGGCATGGGATTTGTATCGTACTGGTAAAAACAACAACTGGACCCCGGAAGAAATTCCCATGACCAAGGACATACAGAACTGGAAAGGTGATGGAGTGTTGAGTGATGATGAACGACTGGTGATCAAGCGCTGTCTTGGCTTTTTTGCTGGGAGTGAAAGTCTTGTGGGTAACAACTTGTTCACCATGTTCAAATATGTGACCGACCCGGAGTGTCGTCAATACATGGCTCGTCAGATGTATGAAGAGTGTTTACATAACGACACAATTGTGTACATATGTGACAGTCTGGACCTGAATATAAACGAAGTATATGAAGCATACGAGAGTGTACCAAGCATCAAAGCCAAAGATGAATTCTTGATGAACATCACCAGTGATCTGGCATTGAATCCGGTTGATCCGTCCACACCTGAAGGAGTTCGTGAGATCATCAAAGCTGCGTTCATCTACTGGATCGTATGTGAAGGTACGTTCTTTTTTAGTGGGTTTGCTATGTTGTTGAGCATGAGTGAGAAAATACCAGGCGTGTCAGAGCAGATACAATACACATTACGTGATGAAACGATTCATATCAAATTCGGTACTACACTACTAAACAAAATCAAAGAGCAGCATGCTGATGTATGGAACGAAGAGCTTGAGAATGAACTCACAGGTTATCTGCAAGACGCGGTGAAGTTAGAAGTTGAGTACGCCAAGGACGTGCTTCCTCGAGGCATACTAGGGTTGAATGCTGATATGTTTGTACAGTACATGCAATTTATTGCCAACAGACGATTAGAAGCGCTTGGCATGAAGTTTCGATACGATAGCGACAAGAATCCGTTCCCTTTCTTGAGTGAAACGATAGATCTAGACAAGCAGAAAAACTTTTTTGAAACTAAAGTGACTGCTTATCAAAGCAGTGGTGCATTAGATGATGACTTTTAAGTTGATTAATATGTTACCAGAATTTATAATAAACAATAGTAATGAAGAATAGTAAAACTGAATCATCGTATATTGTCCTAGGAGCCAAAGGTTATGTTGGTCGTAGAATGGTAAGATTTCTTGAAAATAAAAACGAAAGTGTGACTGCTCTCAGTCATGCAGATGTAGACTATACAGACTCTAGGGTTTTTGAGAAGTGGATAGAATTCAACAAACCTAGATGGAAAAATCAACGAGTGTTTATTATCAATTGTGCCGGTAAAACCGGAAGTCCTAACGTCGATCAATGTGAGATTAGAAAAGCTGATACGATTCGATTGAATATCGTGTTACCTATCATGTTAAGTGATGCATGTGAGAGACATGGGCTGATATTTTGTCATTTCAGTAGTGGTTGTATATATCAAGGTGGTAAAGACAGAGTGTTTACAGAAGAGGATGTACCTAATTTTTCGTACGATAATAAAAGTTACAGTTTTTATAGCGGGAGCAAGGTAATCGCTGAAGATTACGTGCTCAAAAACCCAACAAGTTATGTATGGAGGATCCGCATGCCGTTTGATGAACGAAACGTCGGTAAAAATTACCTATCCAAGATGCTCAAATACTCCACATTGATCAACGCTCACAACTCACTAACACATCTAGGTGATTTAACCAACACATGTTATGACATGATGAGAACATCAGCCCCTCCAGGTCTGTACAACATGGTCAATCCTGGTTTAATAAACACTAAACGGATTGTGGAAATAATGAAAGAAGAACTTAAACTAGATACAGAATTTAAGTTTTTTGACTCGCTAGAAGAGTTTGGAACCACTGTTGCAACCCCACGGAGCAACTGTATTATAAGCCCTAGCAAAGTGAATAGTATACCAAGTGTTACACCCTTCAGGGAAATCGAGGATGCCTTACGAGACGCGTTGAGAAAATGGTGTTAACCGTTATCTCGGTTCATGTATTGATTTAATATTACCTCTATCGCGATGACTACCATGTATATGGTAGAATTCATTCACATGAGCAAATGGTTTATTCTTAATTTTATCGTACATTTCGTCCATATCTAGAACTCGCTGCTTGGCGTTCCATGCCATTTCTGTTGTGATGTTTAACCCTAGCATAGCCATGTATCTATTCACAACATATGCGATTACATCATCTAATGAGTTTATTGTATTATCACAGTGAATTGATTGATATAGTATGTTTTCATATTCTAAAACTATATATCTATCACTTGATATATCTTGTGTTCTAACTGTACCATCACGACATATATTGACGCAATACACATCTTTATGTTGTTCACAATTGTAAAAGTTTTTAATGTCTTCCAAAGGTGAGTGATATTTGAATGTGCTTCTCTCTTCTTGAAAGATTATGTGTTGGTTGTCTTTTAATTGACCACACCACTTGACTGGCTTATCAGGTTCAAAAAGCCCGGTGTTTATATTCGCGATCAACGTGCTTCCTACACGCTGTTGTGTTGATGTTATAATTTTCATTGTGATACTATACTGTTCAAAGTCTCTGAATAATTTTTACTCAATGTGTCACACACACGTTTGTTATATTCAATGATATCTCTTGTTTGCTCATAAAATGTTTTCCATTGATCCGCGGTAAAGCGAGAGAGTCTTTCAACCTCACCACAAATTAGTTTCATTCTATTCTCTACATTTTCGGTTTTATCATATGTTTCATCTATATACGGATGAAATGTCATGAAACCGTCTTTTTTTAACAACTCTAAACAACCTAGATTTCCAGCAACAATAAATGGTTTCAGTGCATGCATTGGCCTCAATGTTTTTTCAGTGTATCTATTGGTATGTTCTATCATCTCTGTCTCTTGTACCAGTGTAAATCTACTGTTGTATGTAGCGTAAGGTAAAGCCAAGCTTATGGCTTGTTCTACATATGGTAGTGATGTTAATAAACCGAGTTGTTCAATGTTTGGAGAGAACTTCATCAGCATCTCACCAATGGTTATATTGTTTCCGTCTCTAGTGAACTTAATACGTGGGAGCATCTCTAGTAACTCTGGCGAGAGCCGGTTTGTTAACTTTTTAATATGCAATCGATGTGTTCTGAGCTTTGCTTGATCAGGCTTGTAATACAGACAGTTCCACAAGCATATATCATCATTCAACAAACCACGCTTGTGTAGCTGACTCATCATGTGTAATTTATGATGTCTTAATGTACCTACAATATAATTGTAAGCAAACTCTTGATCATGTGACAGTTCGCTTACACCACTAATTACATCACCATTATTATATGTAAACCCGTTACTATTCCACGCGAAGTTACAGTAAAATATTTCTTTTTCATCACAAGCTAATTGATTTTGTGAGATTGCAATCACACGACGATCAAACTTTTTTCTGTATAGCTTGATCGAGTTTTTAATAAACTGTTGTGTATGACCTCCTTCTAAACTACAACAAAGAACTATTGTTTCTTTTGGTAGAATATAATCGTCTGTCTCTATCTCCCAATCTTGTTTGGGAAACAATTTACCAACCACGTCTGGTCCATACAATGCTATATCATACTCTCTGTCTAGATTTGATATTTTGTTACTAAAATTAAATGGCTTGTATGTGACATCATGATCACCTATTCTTATTAGATGTCTCGCGTTTGTACGATTGTCAGCAATGATAGACTTTCTCATGTCAATCGATAGCTCGTGATATAGGGTTGTCCGGGCATGATAGATCGACATATCTCAATGGTTGTTCTTTTTCTCTACTACTGTAATGACCGTATATACTGTGTATTTGTTTGATAAATGTTTCAAAGTACGGGTCTTTATTTTTATCAACCCATGTGAAGTGATCTTTAAAGTGTAAATCTGAAACAGCTCCAATCAAATTAAACTCAGATATTATGGGTTCATCTTTGAGTAGATTTAACAAGCTCATTTCATGTAAATCTTCTAATTTTTCTCGTACTAGGCGATGAGTTTCAATCGGATATACCAGTGGCATAGTGGCCATATATTCTAAATCCATTGGTTGTTTAACAAAACGTGATGTTAGTTCTTGCCACACTCGAAAAGCTTTTATATCACGAGTGGCCATCTCCGGTGGGCGAGTTTCTCGGATGTGGTCATATATTGTTTGGTAATCTGAATAGAGTAACATCGGTTTTTCATCAATAAAAAATAGATCCGTATCGTGATGTTGTAAAAAGATACTGTCGCTATCTACATGACTTATGTATTCTGTACCAGCTGGTGCGTGTTTGTCCGCTAATAGTTTCATGTATTGTTGTCGTACATATCCTTTACGCACATGTTTAGCATCTGTATCAACAACATAAGGCTGACCTATTTCTTCTAGATATTTTACAGTTTCTACGCAATCATCCTCATGATCATCTACTATAACAATGTTAGCGAAATAATTTTTACAAAATTTCTCGATCGATTTTAAATTATATTTAAGGTATGGTAAATCTTTATCATACGTGACTGTTAATATAGTTATATTGTTCATGTTATACGTCACTATAGAATCTTTCAATCACACGACAATACCTGAGATTACATAAATCGATTATAGATTCGGGTAATTCTGTTTTCCATTTGTATTTTTTCCGACCACGGTAATGATGAGGTTTGGATGACTGTAATGACTCAAAACTGTTGTTCGTGATCACCTTTTCTAAAGCATCATGATGTTCTTCATCATACTCACGTTTCATATACTCGTGCGTGTTCTCAACCCAGTCTTCCATTCTCAATGTCTCGATGTATGTATTATCATAATCCCATGTCAAAATCTGAGTCATTGGTGGTTGAACTCTTTTTCTATATGGTAGTATAGTGGTCATCCAGTTTGGTGATTCAATAAACATCATGTCCATATACAACCCTTCTTCGAGTGAAACATTTTGAAGTTTCAGTCTATGAGCTCGTAACTCCGGCCAGTTTGTTAACGGATGACCTTTGATACCGTTGTAATCTTCATCATTGATATGTGAATGATATGAAGAAAGTACGATATCTCTCGGGTCTCTAATTATATGCAAACCAGGTTGTGATTTCCGCTCGTGTGGTATTTTTCGGTAGCATGCATTAGAATCCCATGGTATACTCACACCATGTTCCACTCCCATTTGATGTATTATACTACCTATATAATTAGTACCGCATTTGTGATGTGTGTATATCATATCGCGGCTTTGTAAAAAGGTTCATACGCAAGAGACAACTCTTCTTGATGTGAAAAATTGATCATATCAATGTCACTCGGCAAAGGAACATCATTTATCTGTAGATCGTCTACATATTTCTTGTGTATATATGTACATTCCGGGACTTTTGGTACATGTCTATCGTTAACTAGAGAATATGACCTCAATCCATCCCAATTGTTAGCATGAACATGTACTAATACATGTGTTTTGTTGATCAGTTCAAAAATAGACCATGCTTGCTCTGTTATATCCGGGTGGAAATGAACTTCTACCACCATCTGATCAATTTTATTCATGTTTTCAGGAGTCAATGATCTTAACCATCTAAACTCATGCGATTCAATGTCCATTTTGATAAAAATATTGTTAAAATCCTTCATCGTGTCATTCAAATTAGTCTCAGTTTCTATATTCCGGTGGCCTATGTTTTTATGTATTATATTGATTCTTTTATCTCTAAACTGAGGGTTGTTCTTTATTGACTCTTCTATTGGCCAATTAGAATCTGGCTGTGTTATAGTGTGGTCATACAAATACGCCCGGGGTATGTTCAAATCGTCGAGCAAATCACACTCGAATGTCACATCATTCGCGATACCTCCAGATAGCAACACATCATATTTACATGGTAGTTCCACCGCCACATAGCCACCATCCGCTTCTCGACCATATCTTTTCTTATTGTACGGTGATTTGTATACCGTTATATCATCTATGTTTATATTTTTCATTAATTCACAATTTTTTTGAGTTTATGCATTATATCATCGTCTATAATCTTTTTATAGTCTTTGGTTGAAATTTTAAAGTGTCGTTTTATGCGGTTTGAAGCAATTTTCTTATCAACACCTGTTATGTTTGATAAAATTCTGGTGGTTACATCACTATCAATGGTTTCATAATTAACAACCGACACTGGTACATTTTTTGACTCAAGTCTTTCCATTTCATTCAATATGAACGAGTTGATATCAACTAATAATTTTGCATGTTGTAATATACCACCGTCCCAAGTTGGGTGTGAGTTGATTGTGTTGTATATATCGCGGTTCAAATGTATTATATGTACATTTGGAGTGTATTTTATCACTTCATCATATATATCACTAATTAACCATTGACGGTCCACCGGTCTCAGCTCCGGATCCGGCACCCCGGGAAAGCTTCTATCCAACACAAGATCGTTAGTTGTTTTCGTTCTAAAAAATTCAGATATTTCATCTCTAAACACATCGCGAAGATGTAATTTTTGAAAGCAACGTTTATTGAATATATGTGATAATCGAACGCTCTCTTGATGGTTTTCTCGAGCGTATCCTTTTATCAAACTACGAATTATCGGAGTAAAACCGTGATGTCCGCAACCTTCTAGGCCGATTACTATGTATATGTTAGTTGTATTCATAATTAAACATGTCTATATCCACACGGAACATATGAGCCACACGTTTTCTTAATATTGGGCTGTAGTATTCTGTGTATCGTTTGTGATTAGTTTTGTTTGCAACAGGTATTGTAGTTTTATCTAAACCTAGTTTATTACAGATATGAATATACGACCTACGGATGTGTTCATAATCATATATTTTATCAACTATAATAGTTTTATCATCACACACTTTACCGTATTGATGATACTGAGCTACATTCTCATCTACGAAATCAATATAATCTTCAAAGGATAGATCGCAAACCGGTTGTAATTCAATTTGTTTATGCCAAAAGTAGTTTGAAACCAAACGATCCCAGGGATTACGTACAATTGCAAACTTGAAATACTCATTGAAAATATCTGGATTAGCTTCTCTATATTCTATAGCTGAATAATGTTTTCCGGGGAAATCAAGATTATTATTGTTTGTTAACATACCTGCGATGTCAGTATCTTCAGATTTAAACAGTACATGCTCAAGCGATGTACCACCAGTTTTTGATATATGAACAAAAATGCATTTATGTTTATGTGATATCACAGTGTTAAACGTCTCCAATTAGCATGCATGATCAGCTGTGTTACATGTCGATCTGAATCATTTAATGCACAAATCCATCTACCAGCGTTTGTTGATGGTATTATAATGTGTTTACACTCAGCCATTAATAATAATGCAGCATAAAATAACTTCACGTGAGTCTCACGATATTCACGTGATCCTACCATATGGCAACCAGTGTCGCGACTCGAGAGGTCTAAATTTTTATTTAGTTGTTCAATTATTACATTATTTTTAAATGGCTTGAAAACATGAGCTTGAAAAAATGGGTCGTCAGACTGTATAAGAAAATCAGTTATTTCTGGGTGATTTACTTTTATATCTCGTATAGGCTCCACATACGCTCTATAGCAAGGTAAACTCGTCTCTTTTATTTTATCAGCTCCTCTGTAATATGCGCAAACACCTTTAGCTGGATTGAAGTTATATTGCTTCTTAAACTGATTCTTTATTCGTGTTACCTCACTCACGGGGTTGAACCAGTCAGTTGCTACTTGTCGCAACACTTTTATTTCATCCGGATGTATAACAGCTCCAGTGGCTGTGACTCTAGGAGCATCAAAACTCGCATATGTCTCCATTGATATTTCATTATTTGGTTTAAAAAGTTTTTCATGAATATTTTCTCCATATACTCCAAGTGTGTTAGTCCAATTGACATGTGGACATGGAAGATCATTTTCAACACACCACTTAGCTATGTGTATAATATCATGAGCAAATACATCCATCGAAGAGCAAAGACCGTTAGCTTTTGTGAACGGCCACAACACATGATTTTCATCTAATATACTTGTCCATACGTTTGTTGGTTGTGGTATATCATCTAGTTTTCGGAGTAATTCCGGGTTAGCTTCTCTCAAAATCCATGGAGCTAAAGTCGTGTTACGATTGTTTTGTGTCATGTGTTAAAAATTGTGTTGTTCCAGCAGTTGATCCTCGATACAAACATGTCCACCTGGTAACATTGCTTGTATTATATATTATATATCTACACTTTGCCATGATTAAAACTGTTGCTAGAAACATTTGACAGTTTATCAATCTTTTATTTGTAGGTGTTTTAAATATAGGTAGCTGATCCCCGGTGGATCGAGCATGCTCATCAAAATAAATGCATGATGGACCGAGCCGGGTGATACAACGATCTAAAAATTGTTGCTGATCTGTTTGTATAAACACTCTATCGTGTGAGTGACCAATCGCTACGTCTATCAGCTCATCATACGAGGGTGGTTCTATATCCTGATGTTTATCAGTACCACGATAACATATACACAAGGTTTTGTCTGTATTAATGTCGTACTTATCAATCAATGTGTTCACATAATCAGTTATTTGTTTGTTCGGGGTGAACCATTTGTCAATCACCTGTTTGATGCGTTTGTATTTCTCATCAACACTGTAAAAAAATTTACCATCTAAGCGAAAGCAATCACCTAAAGTGTTTTTATCAATACAAATATCATCACGATATGTAAACAACTGATCATAAATGTCGTGTTTTGTATCAGCTTTAAAATTAGCAAATGAGTCGCTAAAATCAACATGTGGGATAACCCCAGTTCGGTTTATATGATTGACAATACTATACACAGCACTGGTGCAATTGAAGAAAAACCCCCAATTATCTTTACCGTTTATTTTTAATGTATTTGTCATATATTATACGATCCCAGTACACCGCGTCGTTGAAACATGTTTGCACACTCTCTTCAAAAGTATCTAATGTGATATCACATGTCTTAGCTGTTGTGTTTTTATAAAGGTTTTTTTCGACATCTTCTTTAGTTAAGTTTTGATCATCATATATATCATATACGTCTTGACGTTTAATTTTAAAGCTATTTGTATAAACACGATCGATTAATTCATCAACATTATCAATGTCCTCTATTTCAAAGTGTTTCAAATAACCATCTACAGCTGTGATGTGTTGCGGGCGTATAGTATCAGAAGTAGTTAAATTTAACAAGTCTCTCACTAGCCAACCATCTTCAACATGTGTTGATGTCAAGTAACCCTCTAGTGTTTTAATTTCTTTAATATTGTTATAGGTAGGCTCATGAGCTCCAGATTGTTTACTTAAATAGTTGTATAGTGATTTGTTACGATCAAATGGATCTCTCATGACTACATAGTGATATGAATGATCAAATCCTGCTAATCGGATTAATTTCTCTATAAACTCTTCAACATAACCATATCCCAACCCTTCTGGGTCTACACTAATACTGAATGGTAGTATTGACTTTGATTTTACAGCTTCAAGCACCACCTTGGATTTACAAATGTCCGTGTAATTATCGTCTCCGCGGGTTAATTTTGTCTGTTGTGATTCCATGTCATCCGGTGTGTAATAAAATAGTGTCACATGTTTGTTTTTTATAGTGATTAGCATTCGTCTAATTCTTTCAGACTTCCACCCAGACTCTTCACGGACTCCTTGCTTCACAAAATATGCCCATGCTAGTAATTGAACCCAACTTAACACATATGTACCAGCACATTTAGCAATGTGATGATAGACTGGAAACAACCGTGGGGTATTACTCATCTGCTGTTTTTTTATGTAGAATTACCGTGTGAGGGTTGCGTTTTAGGACTTGTTCTAATGACATATCACGACAGGACTCATCACTATAATTTGATATTAAAGGTGTGTTATAAAATCCTGTTGTTTTTTGTAATTTCTCACTTGCAAGATGAAGAGCTACATCAAAATTTAACCAAACCTCCGGTGTGGCTTCTGACTCGACATAATTAATGATTTGTTTCTTTGATTCTTTTAATATTTCTCGTAAGTCGTCACAATTTTTATATATAGCCACACCGTTTAAATGATCTCTGTAAAATCTACTATTATGTTCTTGATTTACACCTTTATATTTACTACCGGTGATAACAAAATCCTTTTGTGTGATAGGATATAATTTATCATACCAATCAATAATAACTGTATCACAATCACATTCTATCATTAATATGTTTTTATGTTTATTAGTATTTAAAATATATTCTAAAGAACTATAAAACAAAAGATTAGCACCAGAAGTGCTCCCAAGCATCATCGACTCGGGATTTTTTTCTTTCTGCAACCGGTACAGATGAGCTGAGTAATTGAATACATTGTCTTCTTTTGGAATCTTCGCGTTTAGTATATGTATATTGTTGATACAAATGTTGTCCTTTGTATACAAATCAACAGTTTGTTGTACTTCTGATAGCTTGTCTGGAGGAATATAATCAAAACCGATAAAAACATCAAATGTCTTGTTCACACTCGGTGGAGATGAGAAAAATTTAGATAGAACATGACTCAATTGGCGAGATCTAAACTCTTCATAACAACATAAAACCAATACACATAATTCATTCATAAAAACATATCCCGGGAGAGGAGAGAACACAGGCTCAGGTTCTGGTTCTGGTTCCGGTTCTGGTTCAGGCTTCGGTTCAGAAACCGGTATTGCGCGATCTATAACATGTGATTCAACCTCGGTCTTGTTATATATACCAGCTTTCACATTCTCGGGGAGTTCATCACCAAGCACCGGAAGCGCTAACTTGATATTTGATATACCGGCGGGGGAAGGATTCGTGACCGACCATGTTGGTTCATGTTTAATGTGATATAAATTGGATATGTTTTTGTGTGTTTTGGATAGATTTTGTTTTAATATTTTACTTAATGATATGTCCCAGTGTGGTTCTCCTATCACAAAATCTGGTATTTCATCCATTACACTACGTAGGCTGCGCGCTTTGATAGCAAAGCCATCAATTCCAGTTTTTAACACCTGACCAGATTGTGAAAAAACTTTATGTAAGGTGTTTGAATTGTTAACGTCTCGTCTATGATACTCAACAGCCTCAGATGGTTGATTGAATACATTTTTATAAAAATCCGATGTGACAATACAATCAATGTTGGTATACACAATATGATCTTCATCATCAGCTATGTTCAAAGCCGCATCAAACAAGTCTTTTAAATATGCCAACTTTCTTGTATGATCATATGTTCTAGAGAGTTTACAATTTGTCCATGGTGTTATGTTTATTGACATGTCTGGTGTGCAACCGATAAAAACAACTCTCTCTTGACTTGCTTGCTCTATTGATTCTAATGCTAATGACACGCGGTGGCGTAGATTATCATCCAATATCAATGTAGGATCCAACAAGTTCACCACATGTATTATCTTGCGGTTGGAGTGGATCATCCTTCTCACAAAATTCATCTCCAGACTACAAGGCAATGACCAATTATATTGGTTATTATTTGGCCGAGGATGCCACATGTGACATGCTAGATGTCTCATCACCTTAATCTTATGTTTTTTCTTGAATATACGATTACGCAGCTCGAAGTCTTCTAGGCCCCAACCAACATAGCGATCATCCATACCACCTATTTGCTCGAATGTTGACTTTTTGAAAATAAAAGATAACGCGCCATATATATCAACATTACGTCTCTTCTTGTCATCGACTTTAAACAAGCTGGATCTAGATGACATCATCTGCTCAGTCTCGTCTTGTTTCAAATCTACACCGGATTGGAATGGTCTGATAAAATCATGATCTAGAACCAATGTTTTTAGTACGGTAGAAAAATTCATAATACAATCCGCATCATTGACCCACACATACGGTGTTTTACATTGAGACACAGCATAGTTTATTAGTGATGATTTATGTATTTTATCATCATCTACATCAATACTGCAGTAAGCTATGTTGTCTCGACCAAGATCCTGTATCTTCGCTTGTAAGACTCTACTAAAATTTGGTATTTTTTGTTCCGCTACTAGTACGTTAACACCAGTTGACTGAACATGATCTAAAACATACCAAAAATTCCTCTCGCGAAGAGCCGACATCCGGAAAACAGGTACAACAACGGTTAACAATTCGTTCATCACAATATATATTGTATTGTATTAACGAGTAATAATCAAGTTTTTATTCAATAGATTCTGGCTATTGCTCTCGTACAACCAACAGATCGTCTACTTTTTGTCTGAGGTGCATCCCTGAGGGTCAATCCGGGATGCCATCTGACTCTGATTCATCCACTCGTTGATATGGGTCATATGGATCTGCTTGTGTATAACGTCTACCCGGTGCTTTGTTTCTCATGTTATAGTAAACAGAAGCTGTTTGCACAACATTAGGATTATCCTCCGGTCTTACAGGATCAAAGAAATCAGCCGGTATAAACGGATCATCAGGATAAACCGGTAATGGGCCATCACTCTTTGCAGCTGGCGTTGGATCCCAACCGGGGGTACCAACGGATATGAGGGGTTTTTCTGACGTGGTTGTTGGTTGTTTGTAAAACAGTCCTTTTATATACTCAATTGTAGAGTGAGCCGGGACAGGTAGTTTTGATTCAGACAGTGTATCGTCTGCACTCGCGACTGGTTGTGTTGCTGTATCGTCTGCACTCGCGACT
>ERZ807291.4301-NODE-4301-length-19005-cov-30.548179_pt1 | contig 19005 bp, 16 predicted proteins | sample MGYA00521257_ERZ807291 | MGnify/ENA primary metagenome ERZ807291 (study PRJEB31413, sample SAMN03169783) | marine metagenome | biome: Marine; feature: Water; material: Subsurface seawater | place: North Sea | collected 2011-04-28 | depth 1 m m ... | reverse complement strand
TAAACCGGGCATTAAATGATGCGGGTATAGATTCGAGAATATCGGATGATCCCCAAGCTAAGCCAAAGAACAATCGTGAATGGATTATCGCACATGGTCTATGGCAATGGCCGGGCAGACGGGCGAAAGAAATGGGTAATCCCTACCTGGTTTTCCCCCATGGCATGCTCGATCCATGGTTCAAAAAAACTTATCCCATCAAGCATCTAAAAAAACAGTTTTACTGGTGGGCGAGGCAGGGGGCAATCCTCCGGGGTGCACGGGCGGTATGTTTTACCACCGAAGAGGAACGGTTGCTCGCCCAGAACACTTTTTTCCCATACCTCGCGAATGAAGTGGTTACCGGGCTGGGTGTGGGAGATCCACCTGTACATAATGCTGAGCAGACCGAACAATTTCATCAAAAATTTCCCCGGTTGAAGAACAGGCGACTCCTTCTTTACCTTGGAAGGTTTCACCCGAAAAAGGGGGTGGACGAGCTGATTCGGGCATGGAAAAACAGGAAGCAAAAAGGGGACGAAGTCCTCGTGCTTGCCGGACCATTGGAAGAAAAGAACCAATGGCACAAAACCCTGAAGTATCTGGCAGGTGAGGACTCGTCCATTTTCTGGACAGACATGCTGGAAGGAGAGGAAAAATGGGCAGCTCTCCGATTAGCGGATGCGATGATTCTTCCATCCCATCAGGAAAATTACGGGATGGTGGTGGCAGAGGCATGCTCGGTTGGCTTGCCTGTTTATCTGACCGATAAAGTAAACCTTTGGAGGGAAGTGGTGGAAGCTGGTGCAGGAGTGGTGGAAAGGGACACCCCTCAAGGAATTCAGGATCTGGTGGATAATTGGATAGTTTCTGAGAAAATCAATCTGGGCGAGGCGGCCCGAAAATGTTTTGAGAAAAGCTTACATATTGGACGGACGGCAGAACGGTTGATTAAAACGATGCAGGGGGTGGAGTGGTGAAAATTAACATACTGCAAGGCGCATTCCTTCCGGTTCCTCCGCTCCGTGGTGGGGCAATTGAAAAAGCCTGGCAGAGACTGGGAGAGGCCTTTGCCCGTGCCGGGCACGAAGTTACCCATATTTCCCGCCTGTGTGATGGTTTGCCCAAAGAGGAGAGCATTGACGGTGTCAGGCATATACGTATTGCCGGGGCAGAGGCATGCAGAAGTCCGCTCCTTTTAAAAATCCGCGAATTTTCCTATGTCTGGCGGGCCCAAAAGGTTTTACCCCCAGCAGATATTCTTGTGACCCATGCATTCTGGGCACCATTGCTTTTACCCAGGGAAAAACATGGGAAAATATATGTCCATGTGGGAAGGTACCCCAAAGGACAGCTGAGGCTTTATAAGAAGGCGGCAAGGTTGCAGGTGCCCAGCCAGGCAATCGCACGGGCGGTATCGGCTGAATTAGCAGATGCTGGGGACCGTGTGCGTTGCATTCCTTACCCATTACCATTTTCTTTGGAGCAGGACTTACCGTTTAAGGGCCGGCCCAAGCGGGTGCTTTATGCGGGTAGAATCCATCCGGAAAAAGGGGTGCTCGAATTGGCAAGAGCCTGGCGAAAACTTCCCCTCAATCTGCAAAAGGAATGGAGCCTCCGCTTGATCGGCCCGTGGAGGGAGGAGCAGGGAGGTGGGGGCATGGACTTTTTGGAAAAGCTAAAGAGTGCGGCAGGGGATGGCATGGAAATATGTGATCCGGTCTTTGAGGAAAAGGAATTAATCAAGCAGTACCAGGAAGCGCATATTTTTGTGTATCCCTCCAAAGCAAGGAAAGGAGAGACTTTTGGACTGGCCGTATTGGAAGCGATGCGGTGCGGGTGTGTACCCCTGGTTTCCTCCCTTCAATGCTTTGAGGATTTTATAACTCATGGGGAGAATGGAGTGCGTGTGGAAACCCAGGAAGTTTTGGGAAAAAACGGACTGGTGGAAGCCTTGAATAATTTGCTGATCGATCCGGAAATCGAGCAACTTAGTAAGCGTGCAGTCATAACTGCTCAGAGATATGAAACAGACCTGGTAGCGGCTGAATTCCTTGAAGATTTTGAGGAATTGATGAGCAAATAATTATTTGGATAAAGCAGAAAAAGTCCTTGGTTCAGCATGCCAAATTTTATAGTATTTTGATGTTATGAAAAGAAACCAAGCCCTTGGGTTGTTGTTTGTTTTATTGGTGGGATCGGCAGCGGTTTATTCCCTGTCTCCCAAAGATGTAAACAACCAGGAAAATCAGGGATCCCTACCTTCCGGGTTAATCCCATCCACCTTGCTTGACCATGAAGGAAAGACGGTTTCTTCCAGCCTGTTGAATGGCAAATATATGGGCCTTTATTTTTCTGCCAGCTGGTGTGGTCCCTGCCGGTCTTTCACCCCCGAGCTTATCCGTTTCCGTAACCAGCATGCTGATCAATTTGAAGTGATCCTGGTGGGCGGCGATGGAACCCCCAAGGACCAGGCAAAGTATATGGAGAAATACAAAATGCCCTGGCTGGCGATGATCAACCAGTCGGAAGCAGCCAGGCAGGCCAGTCAAAAATTGGAAGTGCAGTATATTCCCTACCTGGTAATTCTCGACCCAGACGGAAAGGTGGTAAGTAAGGATGGGGTGAAAGAAGTCAGGTCTTTGAAAGAGGGGGCGATGGACTTATGGAAGTCTGCCCCCAAAGGATAGCTGGGCCACTTCCCGGGAGTTTCAACTCCCCAAGCTAAAGCCTGACCGGAATACCGGCTTGTTGCATAACCCGTTTGGTTTCGGGGATGGTGCACTCGCCAAAATGAAAAATACTTGCCGCAAGCACTGCGCTTGCCTTACCCAGAATAATTCCCTCGGCCATGTGGGCAGGGTTACCCACTCCACCGGATGCAATAACGGGCACCTCCACCGCTTCGCTCACTGCCCGGGTAAGGTCCAGGTCAAATCCCTGCTTGGTCCCGTCCCGGTCCATGCTGGTGAGTAAAATTTCTCCTGCTCCCCGGTCGACCACTTCACGGGCCCAATCCACCGCGTCCAGCTCGGTGGGCTTGCGCCCGCCATGGGTATAGACCAGCCAGCCCGATCCGTCAGCCCGTTGCTTGGCATCGATTGCCACCACGATGCATTGGTTACCAAAAGTGGTGGTGGCATCATTTATAAGGGAAGGGTTGAGAATCGCCGCCGTGTTCATGCTCACCTTGTCCGCACCAGCAAGGAGCATGGAGCGTATATCCTCGAGCCTGCGGATTCCCCCACCCACGGTGACCGGCATAAAGCAGGTGGCCACGGTGCGCTCGACCACATCGCGCATGGTTGCACGCTCGTCACTGGATGCAGTGATATCGAGAAAGACCAGTTCGTCCGCACCTTGCTGTTCGTATGCCTGTGCCACTTCAACCGGATCGCCCGCATCCCGCAGTTCTTTAAACTTAATCCCTTTGACCACCCGGCCATCATCTACATCGAGACAGGGAATAATCCGGGCGGAAAGCATGGCTAGTCTAAAGGGTCCAATCGATTACATCCGCTCAGTGGCATGCGGAACATGTACGGGAAAAAGAATTACTCGTCGGCAAATGCGACATCGGGCTCGTAAGAGAGAGACAGTTTGTACTGCTGTCCGGGGCGCATGATCAGGGCATGATCGCGGGCCAGGTATTGAATGTAATGAACATTGCCCGAGTATCCGCGGTATTCTGGATTGTCTGTGACAGTTTCGAAAGCAGACCAGCTTGCCTGAAAGTCATCCACTTCCACATTTGCCCGTAAGCCCTCGGCACCCTGACGGAGGGTTGTGCCAAGACGGTGGGAAGAGTGCGGAGCACCAATGACCAGGGCAAGGCGCATACGGTCCATGGAAATGGGGTTCTTTACCTGAAAAATAAATTCGGATGTCACCTTGCCATTACCAAATGTCCATTGTACCTGGCACTGTCCAATCCCATTGGCAAAGGAACCGTCTGTCCGTACGAGCTCAGGTTGGTTAAACCTAAGGTAGAGAGATTTTTTAAGCCCTATACCGGTCACACAATTTTTCCCGTAGAAGGAGGGAATGATCACATCCTTGCCAAAGGTAAGTTCAGGAATCATCACGGGAAGGTACTGGTTTACCGACCAGTCAAAAATCCCCGGGCAGTGAGGGAAGGCAAGGTTATCAGAAGTGGTACTGGACCCTGGCCCAATCAGGGGCAACTGGTACTGCACGCCAAGGTTTTCATCGCGGTAAAGAAAGAGCCCGTGTTCTTTGCGGTGGGATTTGTCAAAGGCGACAAACCGGCCCCCGGTGCTGGAGCGCTGCGGAGCAGCCACGGCCATGGATCCGCCAATCACTTTGGCGAGACGGGACCACTGGCAAAGGTAGCGGGCGGCATCAAAGTTGGCCATCCGGGTGGTATGGTTGGGCACGGTGTTGCGTTCCTCATCGCGAATGACAAGCTCCCCGTTTTCCTGGTCCAGGTAGGTGACAAAGAAGTACTGAAATAAACGCCGCAGGGTATCGAGATAAAGGGAATGCTTTTCCGGAGATATCCAATGGTCCCGCATGGCCTGCAGGATAAGACTGATACAATGCAACTGGCCATATGCCCCGACGGAGCGTCCGTAAGACCAGCCCAATCCATCCTGACGGGTAAGGTCGGGAATGAGCTTGAGGTAGCGCTCAGCAAAGGTGCGCAGTTTTGGCAACTTGCGGTCCTTTAAGTGCACATTGGCATGTAGCTGCAAGGCCTGCCTGATAAAGATGAAAGAAAGAAGACCGTACAAATCATAGACGCCGTGAGTGCCCTTGGGGTCATCGTTACAGAAGCCGCCGGTGCCGTGAGCTTCGATACGCTCCACAAAACGGTCGATCACTTTGCCGGTGTCATCCTTCTTGGTAAGTCCAAAGCTGAAACGGGCAACTGACTTGGCCACATTGAATACCTGGAAGTGATCCTCATGATCGCTCTTGGCAAGCAGGGACTTGTCCAATTGCTCGCGGGTCGGGTCAGTCAGTCGTTCCCAGACTGCATTGCGCTCCCTGGATGCGCCAAAAGAGAGGAGCCCGAGAGCGGCATAGGCCAGACCGTTTTCATGCGAATCCTCATTGAAAGCCTGTTGGGTGACGCAACGTGCGGACAGATCAAAAAGATCGTGACCCTCCAGCTCTACCTCTCCGGAGGCACGGAAAAACTCACCAATGGCGAGGGCGGCATGGCCTGGCTCATCGGCACGGGGGGACTCTCCAGGTGCTGGGGTGACGGTGCCGTCAGGGTTTAAATGCTTTAGGTTGTTGCCAAGTAGGGACCTCGCCAGGTCCAGGCATTGGTTCGAAAAATTCTGCATGAAGTTACCGGTGCGTGGAAAAAGGAATTAAAAGGTTAGAAAATGCGGTTTAAGGAAGGGGATGTCAACGCGTTATCCAACATGAATGAGGTCAAGAAACTCTTGGTTGTTCTTGGTTTTGGACATGCGCTCGAGCAGGGTCTCGGTGGCATCGATCACTTTCATCGGAGACATGGCCCGACGGAGGAAGGATGTCTTGGCCAGGACTTTGGGATCAAGCAGGTCCTCTTCCTTGCGGGTACCGGAAGAAGCAAGGTTGAGAGCGGGCCACAGCCTGAGCTCGGCAATTTTGCGATCCAGCACAATTTCGCTGTTTCCGGTGCCTTTGAATTCCTGAAAAATGAGTTCGTCCATTTTGGAACCCGTTTCCACCAGGGCGGTGGCCACAATGGTGAGGGATCCAGCCTCCTCGGAATTACGGGCGGAGGAAAAGATCTGCCGTGGTTTTTCCAAAGCGCGCACATCCAGACCTCCGGTCATGGTGCGTCCGCTCTTGCCGGATGCGGCATTGTAAGCTCGGGAAAGCCGGGTAATTGAATCCATCAGTAAGACCACATCCTTTTTGTTCTCGACCAGGCGCTTGGCCCGCTCGATGGCAAGCTCAGCCATCCGTAAATGGCTTTTCACTTCTTCGTCATTGGATGAGGCAAAAATTTCTGCCGGTACGGTGCGTTTAAAATCTGTGACTTCTTCCGGCCGTTCATCGACTAAAAGAACCATGAGGTGACAATCTGGATGGTTCTCCTCAATCCCTTTGGCAATGTCATGCAGGATGGTGGTCTTGCCAGCCCGTGGGGGGGCAACAATCAAATTGCGCTGGCCCTTGCCAATCGGGCAGAAAAGATCAAGCACCCGGGTGGTCATTCGCCCGTCTTTACACTCCAAATTGAGCTTTTCTTTGGGCTGGATGGTGGTTAGCTGGTCAAAACGGAAAAGAGCCTTCCTGTCTTTTAGGGCAAGCCCGTCGACGGTGTGAATGAAGCGAACTTTTGGGCTTGGGCGGCTGGGGTTCTGCACCCCATCTGCCTGAATGTAAGAACCTCTCTTTAGTTTGAACCGACGGATTAATTCCTTGGGGAGGAACGGATCATTCGGGCTGGTCTTGCCCCCGCGTGCGGGGTCAAGCAGTACGCCCGATTTATTCTCGGTTATGTCCAGTACACCTTCGACCTGAAGAGTGTTGGACTCAGTATGTTCATTTTCGCTCATGCTGAGTGAGAGGGATTATCCGATCTTTGTGTAAGATCGAGAGGAAGTTACAGAGGGGAATAAGTTAATTACCCAAACAAAACAAATTGTTCTGTTGAATAAAAATAAACGCGTAAGTGCTCCTCAAGTCAACCTTGGAAAGTGGGAATAGGGTGGTTCTTTGAATTATAATTGATATAAGAAATTTGGATTATGAAGAACTTTTACCTCACCACTGCGATTGATTATGCCAATGGATCGCCCCACCTTGGACATGCCTACGAAAAAATCCTGGCAGATGTAATTGCCAGGACAAAACGCTTAAGCGGGACAAAAACAAAATTCGTTACCGGTCTGGACGAGCATGGGCAAAAAGTACAGCAGGGAGCGGAGGCAGAAGGAATCGCCCCGCTGACAAGGTGCGACCGTATCGCCGAGGAATTTAAAGAGATGCTCCAAAAACTGGGCATTTCACATGATGATTACATCCGCACGACTGAGGATCGGCACAAAAGGGTGGTCTGCGAACTTTTGCAAAATTTATATGATGCTGGGGATATTTATCAGGACGAGTATGAAGGATTTTACTCCACCCGGGCGGAACAATTTCTACAGGAGAAAGACAAAGTGGATGGGGAATGGCCCGAGATTTTTGGTGAAGTCACCCGGATCCGGGAAAAAAATTATTTCTTCAAATTAAGCAAGTACCAGGAGTGGTTGATCGAACATATCCAAAACACCGAAGGTTTTATTCTGCCAGAGTTCAGAAAATCACAGGTACTGGAATTCCTCAAAGAGCCTTTAAATGACCTGTGTATTTCCCGGCCTGCCGAACGACTTTCCTGGGGCATCCCGCTTCCCTTTGATCCGGAATATGTAACCTATGTATGGTTTGATGCGCTGGTAAATTATGTGACTGCTGCAGGGTATGGCACAGATGAATTTGAAGAGAATTGGCCAGCTGATGTGCACGTGATTGGCAAAGACATCCTGGCCCCTCCTCATGCCGTTTATTGGCCCATCATGCTCCAGGCATCCAACCTTGCTCTACCCAGGCAAATTCTGGCCCATGGATGGTGGACGACTTCCGGGGCAAAAATGTCGAAAAGCACAGGAGAAACGGTCAGCCCGCTCGCCCTGGCAGACCAGTATGGTGCGGATGCGTTTCGCTTTTTTGTAATGCGGGAAATGACAGTTGGTCAGGATGCAGAATTTTCCCTGGAACGGTTTTCCTCTCGGTATAAAGGAGAGCTGGGCAATGATCTTGGCAACCTGGTCAGCCGCTTGATTCACATGTGCCACCAGTACTTTGATGGAATTGCCCCGGAGCAGGAACTGCAAGAGGATCTGGAAAAGAACCTGCAGACCCGCTGGAATGAGGCGTGCTCCAAAACATTGGAACACTTTAATTCTTTTCAGTTCCAGCTGGGACTGGAGGAAACCGTTGGGTTTGTCCGTGCGATCAACAAATATACCGATGAGCGGGCACCCTGGAAGTTGGCCAAGTCGGATACAGCCCAGGATCAAAAAGCCTTGGCCACAAGTTTGGCTACCATGCTGGAAGGCCTGCGTCTGGCCAATGAATTACTCGCTCCGGTAATGCCCGGGACCCATGCCAAAATCTGCCAGTGCCTAGGGCAGGAACCTGCGGAAATATGGTCAGGCAGACTGGATTGGGGAGAACGGTTGGCCAGGGTTGAACTTGGCCAAAAAATGATACTCTTCCCCAGGGATTAATTGATCCAAGCCAGGTAAAGCAGAAGCTTAGGCAGCTGGGCTTTCCTCATCTGCATGAACCAGCCGGACTTCGGCCAGCCCGATTCTGGTTTCATCCGCTTCCAGGATGGTAACCTCCAAATTTCTTAACCTTAGGGTTTCTTGGGCTTCAGGAATTTTACCAAATTCCTGAGTGATCAAACCGCCAAAGCTGGTCACCTCTTCCTCCTCTTCATCGATGCCCAGTTCCTCGGGCAATTCATGCAGGGGAGTGAGGCCGGAAATTTTCCAGCAATCTTCATTGAGTCTTTCGATGTCTGACTCATCGGCATCAAATTCATCCTGAATTTCGCCCACCACTTCTTCCAGAATATCTTCCAAAGTGATTACCCCGTCGATACCACCAAACTCATCCCCGACCAGGGCCATATGAACCTTCCACTTCATCATCTTGCGGAGGGCAAGGGGGAGGGGGTCCTCAGCGGATACCCGCGCAGGTGCCCTCGTGATTGAGCGCAGGGAAAGTTTGCCCTGATCATTACCCAACAGACGGAATGCATTTTTTACATGGATGATACCAAGGCAGTGATCCAGATCCCCTTCGCACAGGGGCAGCCGGGTATGCCCGCAAGTACGGGCAATTTCGAGGTTTTTCTCCAGGCCGTCCGCTACATCCAGAATTTGTACCTGTTTGCGGGATACCATAATATCCTGAACCTTTAAAAGGCCCATCTCTAGAGTATTTCCTACAATCTCTGCAATGTCAGGGTCGAGGTTTGACCCCTCACGGGAGAGGGTGCGGATATGGTCCGCCACTTCATTTTCCTGTACATCGCCATCCTCCCCGTTCTGCCCGGAATTGGAAAAAGCGGATTCCAGGGATGAGAGCAGAAAAGAAAAAGGCCAAGTGAGCAGGCGTGCGATCAGGGCGAAGGGATATCCGATTGCCAAATGAACATGATATTTACTGGTGGATGCGAAAACTTTAGGGATCGCACCGGAAAGCAAGCGTTCCCCAAGGAACGCCAAAGCAAAAGATGCGGCAACGCCAAGGAAGGGATCCATGTTCTTCCATATGGAGAGCAGGAAAAAGAAACCAAAAAATAATTGCAGTGCTGAAAACAGGGCAGCCTCCACATGAAGGGGGCGGGCATGATTTGGCTCGCTGAGGATGGAGTCCAGTAATTTGCCGGACTTGGAATCTTCACCAGGCGGAGTCGATATTCCTGCCCGGATACGATCGATCATTGCCCGGAATACTCCCAGGTACAACCCGGTTACCAAACAAATGAGCCAGAGGACCAGCAGGGTGATGGAAGAAGAGAGAAGGTGGTTTACAATTGTCATAATTACACCCTGTGAACCGCAAGCGATTGTTCGAGAGCGGCCAGAAGGCGGATATTTTCTTCCTCGGTGCCAACTGATATGCGAAGGTAGTCAGCAAGGGAAGGACCGAGTGCCCGGGTGATAATTCCTTCCTTTTGAAGGGCAAAAAACAGAGATCTTCCATCGCCCGGTTTGGTCAGAATAAAATTTGCATGGCTGGGGATATATTCAACCCCGAGCCGTTCCAGACCGTTGACCAGTTGTTGCAGACCGTCCTGGTTGCGCTTTCTGCATTCTGATACCCAGGCATTGTCCGAGAGTGCACCGATCGCGGCAGCCTGGGCCACCGCGTTGACATTAAATGGTTGTCGTGCCTGCTGGAGCAGGCGGATCATTTCGGGCGATCCATAACCGTACCCGATGCGCAAGGCGGCCAAGCCGTGAATCTTTGAAAAGGTTCTTAAACAGATGATCTTTCTGCCTTCTGCGATCAAAGGACGCATGTCCGGAGGATTATCCAGGTATTCCGCATAAGCTTCATCGAAGCAGAAGATCACATGTTCGGGAAGAGAGCGGACAAACGCACAAATTTCCTCTGCGGTGTTGGCAGTGCCGGTTGGGTTGTTTGGACTGGGCAGAAAGACGAGCTTGGTGCGTTCGGTAATGGCTTGCCTCATCAGCTGGAGGTCATGGCCCAGTAAGGGCATCTCCACCTCCACCGGTTTTGCCCCCATTAGCAGGGCAACCAGTTTGTACACAACAAAAGCAAACTGTCCACAAACGACCTCATCCCCCGGCTCTAAAAAAACATGACCGAGCAGTTCTATGATTTCATTGGAGCCGTTGCCCAGGACGAACTGATCTTGGTTGAGGCAATGATGAGCCGCCAAGCGTTTGATCAATGGATGAGCCGAGCCGTCGGGGTAAAGGTGTACTTTATCGATCGCCTGGCGGGCGGCGTCTTTGGCCTGCTCCGATGCTCCCCAGGGGTTCTCATTGGAGGCGAGCTTACAAATTTGATCAGGCTGAAGACCATGCTCCCGGGCAACCTCTTCGATAGGTTTGCCAGGTTCGTAGACAGGTTGGTCCAGAATGCGAGGGTTCGCAAGTTGGGATAAGTTCATTAAAAGCTTATTTATTTATCGACTCAAAACCCCTCATGCAAGCAAGGAAACAAAGCGGGACGGAGCGAAGCTTTTTACTTCTCGGGTTGTGACTTTTAAAGAATGATTTAATCTGGGAAAAATTGAAAATTGCGGTCACAGGAGCATCGGGTCTATTAGGATCGGCAGTATGCCGGGAAGTGCTTGCCCGTGGGCACAAACTAATCGCTTATGCCAACCGGGGCTGGGAGGAGCCAAAGGGCAGATTTAGAGCCAGCCCTTTACCCCTCGATGAATTTGACCCCGTCATTCGGGAACTCTTTGACCAATGGCCGGATGCCCTGATCCATTGTGCCGCGATATCCTCGCCAGACACGGTCGCCCAGGACCCAAAGTTTGCCCGCTTGATCAATGTGGAATCTGCCAGAAGGCTGGCTGAGGTCTCCGCCCACCTTGGGGCAAGACATGTCCATATATCGACCGATATGGTTTTTGACGGAATGTCATCCCCCTACCGGTCCACCGACCCGACCAATCCATTGAGCGAATATGGGAGGCAAAAATTAGATGCCGAGAAACAGGTGCTTCAGTCCGCAGAACAGAATGTGGTGGTCCTGCGCATTACTCTGCTCAATGGAAACAGCCCCAGGGGGAACCGGAGCCCCCATGAAAGAATACTCTCGGCTCTTGCAAATGGGCAAACGCCTGAATTGTTTACTGATGAATACAGGCAGACCAGTTCGGCCGAAAATGTGGCTCAGTTGATCGTAGAATTAATTGAGCGGCCCAACCTCAACGGTCTTTTTCACTGGGCGGGCAAGGAGGAGGTTTCACGCTACGAATTAGGCAGGAGAATTCTGCAGAGGTTTGGATTTAGCGAAGAACGCCTCAAACCGACCACCCTGGAACAATCGATGGAACGGGTGGGTGCCCGCCCGGCCCGCTTAACCTTTGAGTTGGCCCCCCTGATCAGCAAGGTAAAGACAGTGCCTGCTACGATAGATGAGCAATTGGAAGAGATGCACCTTCCGCTGGAACTTTATGACTGGTACCGCAAACATGTGGATTATCCAGGCTGTTACCATCCACGTCTCTAGCATGAGCCTTTTTCATTTATCCTTCCGCAGGGAAACGGGTGCAGAAAATATGGCCACCGATATGCAGCTTCTGGAAAAGTGCCAGGATTGGGGAGGTCCCATATTTAGAAGGTACGGATGGGCAAAGCCCCAAATTACCTTTGGCTATGGGCAGAATGCAGGCTGGGTGGAAAAGGAAACCGGGCAGAGGCTGGACAACTTAATCCGCAGGCCAACTGGCGGGGGAATTGTTCGGCACGGAGCAGATTTGACTTATTGCATGATTCTCCCCAAGGGCAGCAAAGGTGAGCAAATCCCATCGATGGAATTTTACGGACTTATTCATCAAAGGTGGGGGGAAGCACTGAGTGAACACGGTATCCCCAATGTTTTGATGCCGTGTCCGGCAAAAGCAAAAGGGGGCATCCCGGGAGATTGTTTTAAGGAACCGGTCGGGCGTGACCTGATGGACGGGGCGGGAGGAAAGAAGCTTGGGGGTGCGGCGATGAAGCGCACCCGGGCGGGGGTCTTAATTCAGGGAACCCTGAATCTCGGGGAATGGCCCGGGCTGGATTACGGGCAAATGGAAAAGGAATTTTTGGAACGAATCACCCGAGACTTGGGAGAGTCAATTACCCCGACCGAATGGCCAAATGACTGGAATGTGCAACGCGTCCAACTGGTGGAGACATTCAGTTCCCTGAGCTGGACCAGGGACAGAAAAAGTTCCTGAAATTTTAAATTATCGGACCAGGGTAAGCACATTTTCCACATGCCTGGTCTGGGGAAATAAATCAAAAGGTTGCGAGGCGACTGCTTGGTAGCCAGCCTCAAGAAGAACCTGGGCATCCCTGGCCTGCGTGGCAGGTTCACAGGAAACATAAACAATCCGGCGGGGAGCGAATTCGATTGCCTGCCGGAGGAAGTCCGGATCGCAACCCCGCCTGGGGGGGTCCACAATTAAGGCGGCAGATTCAGTGAAGCCCTGGATCTCCTGGAAGATTGAACTGGCGTCTCCCAGAAAAAACTCGGCATTTTCTATCCGGTTGATCCGGGCATTGGTGCGGGCACCTTCAAACCCCTCCCGGCTAATTTCTATCCCCACGACCTTCGAGAAACGGGATGCCGCACTAAGTCCGAATAGGCCACCTCCGCAATACGCATCGACCAAAAGGGAGTTTTCTTCTGCGTCTGCCTGAGAGATCACATATTCCACTAATTTTGGCAGGATGTATGGATTGTTCTGGAAAAATTCCCCCGCCTTGAAATGAAAGATCAAACCGCCCACATTTTCGCTGACCAGTTGCTTGGGGTCGGACACCACCCCTTCGAGCACTTCCCGCAGTAGCAGGGTTCCCCCTTTTTTCTTTTTGGGCCGGTTCCGCAGCTCATCTCTAGCCGCTGGTAATGCCTCATTTATACCCTCGGTTGCGATGGGACATTGGGCAACATCCACCAGGGCTTTTCGTGAGCCCTGACGCAGGAATCCGATGGTAAGGGTTTCGCCATCCCTTCCGCCCTGATAATGGGGTGTAAGTTTCGAACGATATCCAAAAGGCTTGGGCGAGGGAATCACGGGATTGACCGGGACGGATACGCCACCAAGGCGGACCAGGGAGTTTTCCACCTGCTGACGTTTCCATTTTAACTGAGCCTCATAGGTGGCCCCTTGGTACTGGCAACCACCGCAACTCCCATAGAGCGGGCAAACCGGTTCGGTACGGTCGGGCGATGGGTTGATCACTTCGATGAGATCTGCCTGGGAATAGCTGGTGTGATTTTGGTAGATTCTTGCCCGGATGCGTTCACCGGGCCAGCAGTATGGAACCTGGATTACCCAGCCGTCATCCCTTCCGATCCCAATCCCGAGGTTAGTGATGTCCGAAATATCCAATTCCAGTTCATGGTGATAGGGGTAGGGGTTGGGAAGAAAACCTTTTGGCTGTCGATTCATGCACTTTGCTTCGTAACGGGCTCGCCCTCGATCGGCAAAACCCTTTTTCTTAAAGATTGATGAATGTCATAATAGAGAGCCCAGCCAACCCCCGGATTAAACAGTTGGTAAAATTGCGGGAATCCCCCCGTCACCGCAAGGAACGGGGCCGGTTTTTTGTCGAAGGTGCGGAAGATCTGTTAACCTTGGCCCGGGCAGGGCGGACGGTGGAGGAGGTCTATTTTTCCTGCGATATTGAGAAGGAGCGGGAAGAGCACGAATGGTTGGATGAATTCGAGAGTAAGGGTGTCGAAACGATTGAAATTTCAAAGCAGGCTTACGCAAAAGCATCCTATCGGTCTGCCGGTCATGGGATGATTGGGGTGGTGCGGTCCTGGGATCTCGGACTTGAGGCGCATGGGATGATGGGCAACGGACCGGTTGTGGTATTGGACGAAGTGGAAAAGCCGGGAAACCTGGGTGCCATTTTGCGTAGCGTGGAAGCCTTTGGGGGCGAGGGGGTGATCCTTTCGGATCCAACGGTTGATTTTTTTAATCCCAATGTGGTTCGTTCCTCACGCGGTCTGATGGGATCTGTCCCAGTAATTTCGGGGAGCAAGGCAGAGGTGATGGAGTGGTTACAAAATTCGGGCAGACGGATCCTTGCCACCAGTTCACACGCACAGGAAGGATTTGGAGTAAGAGAGGACCCATCTGCACTTGCATTTGTTTTTGGAAGTGAAAAATGGGGCCTGGGAGAATATTGGAAAAAGCAAGAAATGGAATGGGTCAGGATACCCATGAAAGGAACCGCCAGTTCCCTCAATTTAAATGTAAGTGTTGCTTGCTTGCTCTATGAGCATAACAGAACTTAAGGAATCAGCAAAGCTACCCCCTTATAAATTCTGCAGCCAAGGTAGGGTTTTTTGCATCGCCTCTTCCATCGTAATAACTGGACGGTACCCCAAATCCCTTTCAGCGGCAGCAGAGGAAAACCAATGGTCATGAGCGAGTTGGCAGGCAAGAAAACGTGTCATGGGCGGATCGCTTTGCAGATGAAACAAGCTCCATGTCTTTTCGATCATGTGACCAAGATGATAAGCGGTTCGATAAGGAACGGACTTGTGCAAAGAGGGCAGTCCAACCCGGGAAAAAATTTCATTTAACCAATCCCATAACCGCACGGGTTCGTTTTGGCCGATAAAATAGGCAGAGCCACCGAGTGCCGGATTCTCATCCATGGAACGAAAAGCACAAAGATGGGCATGGACAACATTTTCCACATGGGTCAGGTCGACACGGTTTTTCCCATCTCCCACAATTTTTAACTTTCCGCAACGGTGTCGGGAAATGACCCGGGGAAGAAGGTGCGGATCCCCGCTGCCCCAAATTAAGTGTGGGCGAAGAGCAAGGGTACGCATGCCTGCTGGATCATGCAAAGAGAGAACCGCCTGCTCGGCCAATGCCTTGGTGGAAGCATAGGCAGAAAAGACCTCCTTTGAGTAGGGGAGCGATTCATCTCCCCCACGGATCGGAGCTGTGGAAAACGCAACACTAGGAGTGCTGGTGTAGATAAATCTTTCGACTCCGTTTTGGGTGCAGGCTTGGAGCAATTGTTCGGTCGCGGAAAGGTTTGCCCTTTTATATTCTTCGTATCGTCCCCCCACACCGGCTTTGGCGGCCACATGAAAGACCGTGTGGGTCCCCCGAAACCATTCTCCAGAAACCACACCTGCGGAAAGATCATGGCAGTGGTAATGCATTCCTGGAAGGAGTTTTTCCTTGGGTGGGTTTGCTGTTCTGCCAAGTGCATGGACCTCATGGCCCTCGGCAATCAGTTTACCTACCAGGTGATGCCCAACAAAGCCCAGCCCACCAGTGACCAGTATCTTCATGGCAGCTTTCCAAGAGTTGCTTTGCGGGCAACTCTCTGGGACCATTTCTTGGACAGGGCAAGCCGGTGAATCTTGGCGTTGTGCCGGGCATCAACAGGAATTTGTTTTTCGAAAAATACCCGCTGGATATTGAATTGAGAAAACAACCGGTCACAGGCTTCCAGAATTTCTTTACGCAAAGCAAGTTCCCCCATTTCGCGCATTCTTTGCCGGTCAGGCTCAATGACCAGGCAGGGTTCCTGAGGGGGAGTGGACCCCAGCCCGATCAAGGCACATTTTTTAACAAAGCCAAGTTGATTAATTGCTGGCTCGCACCTTTCGGTTTCAATAGGTCCGTTTGCGGTGTAAACACATTCAGCCTTGCGGCCAAGAAACCGTAAATTGTTATCTTGATCGAAGTAGCCGAGGTCACCCATCCGGTGAAACTCGTTTTTTCCGATTTTAAACCTGGCATCACAGGTAGCCCCGGGCATACGATCATACCCAGCGGTTACCATTTTTCCGGCTACGCAAATTTCCCCGACCTGTCCGAGTTTCAAGCTTTCATGGTCCTGTGGATAATCGGGAAGGGGGGCTTTTGCCACTGGAAGGATTTTTACCTCGGCACCAGGAACCGGCTTGCCGATAAAAGATCCCTGGCCAGATAAGATTGATGATTCAAATGCTTGAATGTGGGCACCTTCGGCCCAGGAAACGGGAAGGGCTTCCGTTGCCCCGTAAGGAACAAGTATCTGACCGTTTGGTAAGCAGGCACTCAATTCTTTTACCAAGCTGGGTGCCACCGGGGCACCAGCGAGAAAGAAGCGATTCATCCCCGGGAGTGAGACCTTTTGTTTGGCACAGGCAGAGGCGACTTTCTGTCCGATAACAGGGGATGCAAACGCGGAGGTAATCTCATACCTTAGCAGAGCATCCACGAGTTTTTGCGGATCTGCCTGTGCGGGGTGTCTCGGATCAATTTCAGGAAGCACCGAAGTGATACCCAGAGCTGGATTGAAGAGACCAAAAATAGGAAGGGTGGTCAGGTCGACCTCACCAGGTTTCATACCAAAGACCGATTGAAGAGCATGGATTTGAGCATCGAAAGTACGATGCAGGTAACGAACACCCTTGGGCGGACCAGTGGATCCAGAAGTAAAAACAATGGCAGCCAGATCATCCGGGCTGTTTTGTTCCTGGGGTAATGAAACTTTGGATTCTGATGTAACGCCAAAATTTTCTGTTCGTACAAGATAGCGGTACCGAATGGTCCGAAACGAACCGGGAAGGAAACGGCTGATCCAAAAGGCACGGGAGATACCAACCATGGCTTCCGGCCTGGTTCTTTTAATGCAGGACAAAAAAGATTTTATGCCCATACCCGGATCAATAACCACAGGAATGGCCCCGATGCGGAAGAGGGCAAATGCCCAGATGATGAGACCTGGCCCTGGGTTGACGAAGAGCAAGGACTTGTGGCCTTTGCCAATGCCAGCGTGGATTAATTTCCTGGCCGCCTGATTGACTGCTTGATCGAGTTCAGCAAAAGTGAGCGAGGGAAAAGCGGGAATTTTTGCACCCGATACCAAGGCGGGCAAATCCGGGTATTTTTTCGCAGAATCAGAGAGGTAAGCCGCAACACTTGCCCCCGATTGATTCATTGGCCGAGCTAGCTTTTAAACACTCTGGTTCAGTTGCTCTCTGCCAGCCAGCGCTCTGCTTCGATGGCAGACTGGCAGCCCATGCCCGCAGCGGTAATGGCTTGGCGGTACACATGGTCGGCACAGTCTCCGGCCACAAAAACGCCCGGAATTTTGGTTTTCACCATACTTCCGTTACTGGGAACGAGGTATCCATTGCTGTCCAAATCCAGAATGCCTTCAAAGGGCTGGGTATTGGGCAGGTGACCAATTGCGATAAAGACGCCCTTGCAGGAAATTTCTTGGACATCTCCGTTCTTTAAGTTTTTGGTTTTGATTGCCCGAACCCTACCGTCTTCACCGGGTACAATTTCTTCCACCGCACTGTCCCAAACCGCATCAATCTTTTCATGGGCCAAGGTACGGTCGGCCATAATCTTGGAGGCACGAAGTTCATTTCTTCGGTGTACCAAAGTCACCTTTGAGCAAAAACGGGTGAGGAATAACGCTTCCTCACAGGCAGAATCCCCCCCGCCCACCACCACGACATCCATATTGCGATAGAAGGCACCATCGCAGGTGGCACAGGTGGTGACTCCTTTGCCCCCATACATTTCCTGCTCACCGGGAACCCCCAGCAAACGAGGAGCAGCTCCGGTAGCAATGATCACCACTTTTGCCTCGTAGGACTTTTCACCGGAGAAAAGAATTTTCCGGTCGCCGGAAAAGTCAACCCGGTCAATAAATGCATTTTCCACCCGGGCACCAAACTTGGTTGCCTGTTTGCGTAAATTGTCCATCAGGTCATACCCATCCACGCCCTGTGGAAAGCCGGGAAAATTTTCAACCTCGGATGTGGTGGTGAGTTGGCCACCAGGCTGTTTACCTTCAAGAATAAGGGGGTTAAGGTTTGCCCGGGCTGTATAGATGCCTGCGGTAAAACCGGCACATCCCGTTCCTAAAATAATTACATTTTCCATAGTACAATCGATTTAAGAGATAAAAGATTTCTTCAGAAGAAAGGATTTGATTCGCGATCATGGCAGAACTTTTCGTATTGGTCGAGTAGATGTCTTGGTTTGATACACATTGTCACCTGCAGTCTTTTTTACGGAAACAGGAATTGGAGTCTGTCTTGCAAAAAGCGGATGATGCCGGGGTAAAAAAAATGGTCACCGTGGGAACATCCCCAGAGGACTGGTCAGATTACAGTGAGATTGCCCGGCAGTTTCCCGGAAGAGTTTATTATTCCGCCGGATTGCATCCAGGTTATGTGGATGATGACTGGCTGGAGCAATTAACTGGGCTCAAGGATTATTGGGCGAAGAAAACATCCCCTGTGGCGATGGGCGAAATCGGCCTTGATTATTTTCGGTTGCCCAAGGATGAAGGTGAGGCGGAAAAAATAGTTTTTTGGCAGAAGGAAGCTTTCCGGTATCAATTGAAACTGGCCGGTGAGCTGGATTGTCCGGTCATCGTCCATTCGCGCTCTGCGTTTAAAGACAGTGTGGAAGAAATTGACCGGTCTGGAGTAAATTGGGAACAAGTGGTCTTTCATTGTTTTACAGGTGGTAAAAATGAAATTTCTCAATTAATGGAGCGGGGAGGGCGTGCTTCATTCACCGGGATTATTACCTTTCCCAAGAATGACCATTTACTGGATGCACTAAGGTTCCAAGGTGCAGATAAATTGATGATTGAAACGGATAGCCCATACCTTGCTCCGGTGCCCTACCGGGGCAAAAGGAACGAACCGGCATGGGTTGCCGAAGTTGGAAAATTTACCGAATCATTACTAAACAAATCAATCGAAGCAAAATCCTGGGAAAACGCACTTTCCTTTTACAAGATTTGA
>ERZ807291.4300-NODE-4300-length-19008-cov-14.760566_pt1 | contig 19008 bp, 19 predicted proteins | sample MGYA00521257_ERZ807291 | MGnify/ENA primary metagenome ERZ807291 (study PRJEB31413, sample SAMN03169783) | marine metagenome | biome: Marine; feature: Water; material: Subsurface seawater | place: North Sea | collected 2011-04-28 | depth 1 m m ... | reverse complement strand
CTTGCGCGCGATTAATCGCGCCCGACCATGTCGAGCCACCATGGATAATCTGATTACGCAGCACGTACAGTCGATCAAAGAGTTCGTTTAAAACTCGTTCGGTATCTTTATCAGCGAGCGCCAGCTTGGCTTTTTTCACCGATGCCTCAAGACGCTCGGCCCAATCATCATGGCCTTCGATGCCGTTTTGATGATTCCAGAAGGGGCCAAATACATACTGATTCTCGAGCACCAATCGAATCTCATGGGGGAATCGGGTCCAGACCAAATGGTAAATCCGATCGTCACGATCAAAGGATAACAGCGTACTCAAAAAGCTTTTAAAGCGCCCTTTCTCTGAAACGTGATAGGCAATCCCGATGTCTTGTGAATAAGCGGAATTAAATGCGATCCAGAGAAACACAAAGGCAGCATCGCGATCGTCATCCTCACGAGCTGCGCGCTGCAACCAACTAATGGCTCGATGCACTCGAAGCCCGAGACTGTCTCCAAAACCATCTCTTAATGCACGCTGTTTTTCTTTTAGGTTGTCCGCATCGGTTCGGGTGATCACGATCGCCTCCTCTGTTTTCAGAGAGAGTCTACCTTGTTGTCATGCAAACGGAGAGCGTCTGCATCATGGTGAAATGATAAACGCTGGGAATCTGGCACTTCGGCCTCGGCCGCGGTAGCGCAACATGCTGGGGATCACGAAGACGAGTCTGTGATGTGAAACTATCAATTCTCGGAATCCGATACCGAGGAATTGTACGGACTTCATGGGTCTTTTCACACGCCACTTTGAGACGTTGCGGGGTTTGGTGATTGCCATCATGGTCGTAATGAAACGCCCGACACGCAGCACTTGCCTGAAATGACACAAGCGCGGTAATAGCCAACAAACAAATCCGAATTCCATGACGCATTCTTCAAGAATCGGACGACTCAGCCGTTTATTGAGCATTCAGTTTGACTGCAGCAAGCGACGATGCATCACATAGCCCGCCATAAAAATCACAACAGTCACCAGGAGCGACCACAGAGAGCCGGTTGCAAGCCCTGTAATGGCCTGACCTGTGTTGCATCCAAGCGCGAAAATCCCACCGACGCCCATCATCATCGCCCCTAGAAAATAGCGAGCATGGTCACTTGCTGATGCGAACGTTTGCCATTGAAATTCTCCACGAACCATCGATGACAAACAGGCTCCAACAAGCACGCCCAAAATCAGCGTGACATTAAATGTTGGCTCAAGGCCGGATGCCAGTTGTAGATAGGTCATGGCTTCACCGATGGGTGCCACAAAACTCAAAGAAACAGGGGCCATCGGATCAAAGTCATCGGCACCGAGGACAGATGTGATTGACCAAGAACCAGCAACCAAAAGGCCGACCAACAGACCGCCCACCAGATGTCGATTCAATCCATGACGAAATGCAAAAACACCAATGACTCCTGTGACGCCCAGAATCGCGACCCAAGCCAAGGATGGCGCGAGCAACAGAATGGACTCTGTGGGTAACTGTAAGGCTCCGGACTGTTGCCATTCGACTCGAGTTTCCGCCATCAATCCTTTGAATGTGGCAAAAGCTGATAATCCAATGACAAAAAGACCGAACCAAGCACGTAAATTCCCAGAGCCGCTGAGAACCACCAATCGGGCTGGACAGCCGCGCGTTAGCATCATTCCAGCCCCAAAGATCGCAGCACCTGTAAGTGTTGTCCACCAAGAGAGCGATTCAGGGAAATAGACGGTTTGACTTGAGTTTAAATGGCCATCCAAGATCATCCACTGAGTCATTGGGACTGCAATCAACAACGCACCTAGCCAGCCGGTGAGCGTGATTCCGCCCTTCCCCTCAGCGAGGTCCGAGATCCCACGGCGCACGCAAAATGCGGTCGATTGGGCGACAGTTCCGTATAAACATCCGACGATGAAGCCGGTTAGGACGTAGAGGGTACGAACGTCTAGCTCTCCCACCATGACTCCTTAAGTTCAACTCGCGATGGCAACAGGAACTGGCCTCGGACGCCCCGTTTGATCCAAGGCAACGAAAGTAAATAATGCTTCAGTCACTTTTTCTGTTTCGTCGCCATCGCGCGCACGCCGCCATGCCTCGACCCTGATCTTCATCGATGTCCGACCCACAGACTCAAGCTCTGCAAACAAAGTAACTTCATCACCTACGCGCACAGGTTTTAAAAAATGTATGCCATCAACAGCGATGGTCGCGCTTCGTCCTCTAGCTATGCGTGCCGCAGTGTTACCCGCGGCTAGATCCATTTGTGCCATTAACCAACCACCAAAAATATCGCCGGCGGGGTTGGTATCTGCAGGCATTGCAATTGTGCGGATTGCAGGATCATGCCCAGGGAACTTTTGGCTCATAATTTTTCGTTTCACATTAACCAACCTGCCGCGATGAATCTAAGCGAGCAACCACAGATTTTGCGGATCTTAAAGCTTCTTCAGCTCGTTCGCGGGGAGACAAGCGAGGCGACTCTGCGTCCCTTGGGACCTCAATACTGTATACCTTACCTTGAGGTAAAGCACTTAACATCCCGACCAGATCAATGTCTCCTGATCCTGGAACTAATCGGTCAGAACGCGCCGCATGAATCAGTTGCTCTGTGGTTGGACTTTCCAGTCTCGGCGCGTCGCAGAGCTGTATATAGTTAACCAAGTAATCTGGGATTTGAGTGAGTGAGTGGATGCTTCGATCACTACGTTCCCAGTGTAATGCATCCACAAGTAGGCCAGCGTTACTCTTATTTACAGCTCTCAAGATCTCAAGACAGTCCGTCGAAGTTTTTACCGCCGTCCAGGGCATAAATTCTAGATCACCGGTTAGTCCGTACTGAGCCGCGTGCTCCAGAAATATTCCGTAGTTATCAATCAGCCGCGCCCTGTTGAGATCGTCCCCAACTACAAGAACATGTTTAGCTCCTAGGTAAGAACATACTTCCAAGAAAGGCATCAGTGCCTCAAGATTGAACGATTTTCCGATTCGTACAACCTCAGCATCGGCGACCTGAATTCCTGTGTCATTTAATGCGGAAAGGACATTTCGCTGCTCTGAACGGTCGTTTGATAAAGAATATGGCCCATCAGTACCTGCGGGAAGTAGGCGAAGTCCGACGCAGTCGTAACCTGTATCAGCAGCAATCTTCACCATATCGATGGGGCTGATATCCTTTACAGTCAGAAACGCGAGTGAAAATTTATGTGACATGGGCACGCTATCAAACATCTACGAAGAATGACCCCTATTCTCTTTCTCTATTTACCGCTTAATTACTGAATGCTGCGATACAATCACGTCTTTTGTGGAGATATCTTTGAACCTAAAACTCGGTCTCATCGGAAATGCTATCGCAAAATCGCGAGCTCCATCACTGCACCTATTCTTAGGTAACTTACACGGGTTTAAACTTACGTACGATCTCTTTGATCCGATAAGTAACCAAAACGATCGTTTTATCGCTCAATTAAAAGAGCTGCAGGATCAGGGATATAGTGGTTGCAATATCACTTACCCGTTTAAACAGATGGCTATTGAATCGGTCCAAAACTGTGAAGCATCGGCTCAGTTGGTCGGCGCGACAAATACGATAAAGTTCTCCACAGAGACACACGCGATAAACACCGACTACTCAGGGTTTGTTCGCGCAATCACCTCGAAACTAGATAAGTATGAAATCGGCTCCACTCTCATCCTGGGAGCTGGAGGTGTCGGGCGCGCCGTAGCCTTCGGACTCGCCTCATTTCCTGCTGGGGTCTGCCGTATATTCGATCCATCAGCAGACAAAGCCCTGGAATTGGTAGATGCACTGCGCAAACACGGCTTTGATGCGGAGATTGTTTGGCCATCAGAGCTGGAAAAAGTCAGTCAAACAGTCGAGGGGATCCTGAACTGCAGCACAGTCGGCCACTACAAGTCCCCTGGGATGCCAATTAATCCAGAATATATTGGACACCAAAAGTGGGCATTTGACGCGGTGTACACGCCACTTGATACAGAGTTTCTGAAGACATGCCGACAAGCAAATCTAAGGATTGTGTCTGGCTTCGAGTTGTTTTTTTATCAGGGCCTGGATTCCTTCGAGTTCTGGACAGAGCAGAAAGCAGACGAGAAAGATGTCAGGGAGGCATTTATCCGTGAGTCTGGCATTGACGCAAGCCTTATCTAAGCCTAGCTAGAAAATCTTGCACTTCAAGAAGAGATGGTATCGAGCTAGACGCTCCCCGCCTAGTGACTGACATCGCTGCCGCTGCCATCGCAAATAAAATCGAGTCCCGAAGGCTTGCACCGTCGACCATTGCGGCTGCAAGCGCACCGTTAAAGCAATCACCCGCCGCGACCGTGTCTATCGCATCAACGATAAATGCCGGTAACCACTCTCCCTGGACGCCATCCTCACTATACGCGACCCCCTGTTTACCCATGGTAAGAATTACGGCCTTGAAATCACCCCGTTTCACCAGTGCGATGGCGCCTTGGATCGCGTCTTCTGAGCAGCAAATCTTCTGTTCCAGCAAGCGTTCAGCCTCGTGCTGATTGGGGGTCAAGATATCGACAACGGTAAAGACATGATCCAGATCGTTTTTCGGCATCGGCGCGGGGTCCAGGATCGTCACGCCACCGACCTTAGATATTTTCTTCATTACCTCAAGGGTTACCTCGAGAGGGGTCTCTAACTGACACAGCCCCACCGTTGATTCATCAAACGTTAGTTCAGAAATCTGCGAAGAAGTCCACGAGAGATTCGCGCCACCCGACACTGTAATTGAGTTATTACCGTCCCCGTCCACGTGGATCAGCGCCAGCCCTGTCGGGCTTCGTGAATCACGACGGATCCCGCAGGTCGCCAGTCCCAGATTCGTCAACTCAGTCTCCACAAGCGAGCCGAAGTGATCGGTGCCAACCGCGCCAATAAATTTAACTGGCGATTTACTCAAGCGATTCGCCGCCACGGCCTGATTAAGACCTTTGCCCCCGAGACCGATTCGATAATCAGACCCATGTTTGGTCTCACCTAACTTCGGCAAGCTCTCCACGTCTACAGATATATCGACGTTGGCTGATCCGAACACTATGACTGCCACTGCGCGGCTCTCAGTGCCTGAATTTTTCCGCGGTAGTACTCTGTACCCTCTTCAATTTTTTCGAGAATAGACTTCAGTGCCCAGTGCTTCTCAAAGATGTCTTCGGGGACGGCCCTCGAGAATGACGACAGGATCGTACCCAGTCGTTGGTGATATGCCTTTGCCAGCTTCGGGTACCCCATCCCCTCGGTCGCCGCGGAAAGGACCAAGAAGCGGGCCAGTTCATCTGCCAGCTCTGTATGTATCTCGCCCTCGTCTTGAAGCCATCGATATAGGTCAGGATGAAAGTTATTGAAGACACCGCAAAAACCGCTAGCCCCAGACTTGATCGCCTCAAATGCAATCGCGGCGTTCGCGTTACTAATCACGAGACTCGAGTTTTTTGTAAGCTCTAATCGACGCCGGACTGTCTTTATGTCGCAGGACACGTCCTTGAGAATCACAAACCTCGGGTCTTGCGCGAAATAGACGATCTCATCGTCTGATAGTAAACGCCGGTATGGCGCAGGGCACTCGTAGAGACCGAGTGGCAAATCGGTTGGCAGCTCTTTTTTCAACGTCTCGATAGTTTTGAACAGGTGCTCGGACCCCAAATTGTCCGGGTCTAATCGGTTCGTGACAAAAACGAGGCAATCGATACCTGTGGTGGCTATTTTGGTCAGCTCTATGATCTGCTCTTCTAAAGTGACTCCCACATGGCCTGACGCGATAACTGGCACGCGCCCGTCGACCACATCGACCGTGAAACGCGCAAGCGCCGCACGCTCACCCAGATCCAAGTAGAGCATTTCCGAAGACTGGCAGACAGTGAACAAAGATTCACTGCCCTTCTTCAAGTACCATTCAGTGAGTCTTTTTTGGCTTTCCCAATCGATGCCACCATGGTCGTCGAAAGCCGTCAGCATCACTGGGATAATTCCTTTAATCTTGTTGTCCATAGAGCTCGATTTCCTTATCTAGTCGCTCACAGATTGTCTTACGGAATCTGGTTAACAGAGTCTATCGACACTAGTATCCGAGAGACTGCGGGGCCCACAAAACGATGTCAGGGACCAGAATCATCACAAATAACGCTGCGACTAAAATTCCAAGGAATGGCCATATCTCCCGAATCATGTCTTTCAGTGGTATCTGGCTAACCGCGCTTATGACGAACAAAAGTATGCCATAGGGTGGAGTAATCAAGCCGATCATTGAGTTCACAACGATTAAAACCCCGAAGTGGACTAGATCGATCCCCAGCGCATTACATGTCGGTATGAACAGAGGAACAATCACCAGAATGATAACAGTCGCATCCAACACACAACCCAAAAGTAAGACCAGCAAATTCACTATGATTAAAAAAACTAGGGGACTAACGTCCGATCCAGCCATCAGATCCGAAATCATCTGAGGCACATTTTCTTGGATCACCACATACATCAGGATCATGGACGCACCAATCACAACCCCAACAGACGCTGCAGACCGAGCACTGTCTACGAAAACATCATAGAGCGTCTTGAATTTTAGAGTACGATATAAAAAAGCAGACACACAAAGCGCGTACAAGGCCGCGATCGCGGCAGCCTCGGTTGGCGTGGTGACCCCAGAGTAGATGCAGGTCAAAAGAATCACCGGCATCAGCAAAGCTGGGGCCGCATTCAAAGTGATACCAGGCAGCTGCATCAGAGGCACTGCCTCTTCTTTTCCAAAATTACGCTTGTGAGCGATCCAAGCGTTCATACTCATCAAAACAATACCCATAATCAGTCCCGGAACAATCCCGCCGAGAAAGAGAGCCGCGATCGAAGTGTCAGAAACGAGCGCATATAGCACTAGTGGTATTGATGGAGGGATGATCGGACCTATCGTTGCGGTAGCCGCCGTAATAGCTGCAGCGTATCCAGGGCTATATCGTCCGCTCTTTATCATCATATCGATGATTAGTTTTCCAATACCCGCCGCGTCGGCGACTGCCGAGCCAGACATTCCGGAAAAAATGAGGCTCGCGACGACATTAACATGACCAAGGCCACCCCTGAAGCGACCCACAAGAGCGACACAGAACTTTAGCAGGCGATCCGAAATCGAGCCCGCGTTCATAATATTTGCTGAAACAATGAAGAGCGGAACCGCTAGCAACAAGAAGCCATCAAACAGCCGCTGGACCATCGTTTCGCCAGCGATCGCGAGGTCTTGCCCTGCTAACCCGAGATACACTAAAACACCAATGATGATCGCGTAAGCTACTGGCATGCCAATAGCAGCTGTGCCGAACAAGGTGACTAATCCGAGAGCTAAGTCAACATTCATCGTGTTTGCTGCTCGTCTAATAAGCCAGCGTACTTAACTTGTCGGACCAAACTAATAGCGCTAAAGGTATACCTCGCGATAAGCGCGAGCATCATTACTATGAACGGTGCAAATAACCACTTATTTGGAATCTTATCACCCGTCAAAGGAACTCGAAGGGTTTGAATCTTTTTCAATTCCATTAAGCGGCTGCCGAACACCGCATCCCACGTGGGTAAGAAGGCGTACACCATGGCAGAGACAACGATGACAGAAACGACAGCACCCAAAATCAATCTGAGTCGCGGTGGCATCGCTTGCACAAATACATCAAATACCACATGGTCTTTGTCAGAAATCGCAAACGCGCATCCTATAAATATCAGCCAAACCCAAAGCAGGGAAATTAGGTTGACAGTCCATCCGATCGGCTCTACCCCACCGAGCCAAACAGCGAAGCGTTCAATCGGAACCAGAAAGGCCAGATTCGGAGCATAACGCGCGAAAATCTGAAGAAGGAACGTAATAAAGATGACCGCCAGCAAGGCGGCCATTGAGAATTCCGCGAGGCGGGATAGCCTAAGTCTAAACTGTTCCAACATAGTCAATCCCACCCCGATTGGTGCTGCCTTAGTTTCCTAGAGCATTAATTTTATTGAGAACGCCTGCTGGCCAGCTTGCAGCGGTTTCACTGCCAACATACTGGGATTGGACATGCTCTCTGAAGGCTTTCAGATCGGGCGTGTAGATTTCAACACCCTGGCTACGAATAAAATCAGCAAGGTTATTCTCCTTGTCTAATTGCTTCAAACGACCGTAAGCGGCCGCTGCATCAGCAGCACGCTGCACTGTCATTTGCTGATCCGCAGTGAGGCTATCCCACGTTTTCTTCGAAAAAGCGATGTAGTTCAGATCAACTAAATGAGACGTTAATGAAATCTGCTTAGTCACTTCATAGAACTTCTTGTCTACCACTGTTGGTAGCGGATTGTCCTGTCCATCGACAGCACCCGATGCAAGCGCTGTGTAAACCTCATTAAACGCCAAAGGTGTTGGAGACGCACCCAGCGCCTTACCCAAGAATTGCCATGCGTCTGTTCCTGGCATACGGAGATTGACACCGGCTAAATCAGCTGGAGTCATCACATTCTTTTCTGAGCGAGGAAAGCGCAAGTTGACGTGGCGACGGCCCAAATACATCACTGATAGCAGCTTGACACCCAATTCGTCTTCGACTTTTTTCTTAAACGGATCCATTAATGGGTCATTAAACACACGCACTTGATGAGCGGCATCCTGATGCACGTATCCAGTCGCAAAAATCGAAAACTCTGGAAAGAACTGCGCCAACTCTTGCGCAGAAGCAATCGACATCGTGACATTACCGCGACTAATCGCTTCAAGCTCAGTACCTTGCGCAAATAACGAACCACTGTAACCTGCTTTAAAATCAGCAAACCCAGAAACCATCGGTGCGAATACTTCACGCATAGCGACCGAACGCATATCAGTCTCAGATGCTGACGTAGCGAGCGAGAACGTTTGACTGGCCGCGGACGCTCCGATCGAGCCAACCGTCAAAACTCCCGCCGTCACCAGCGCCACTCCCAACTTATGGATCTTCATTTTTCTTAACATGTGTATCCTCCTCGGATAGTTTGTGGTGCCTCAATTTGCACCGGTTTCACAGTTCTTCGTCGACTGCTGTTTATTAAGTCACTCAGTGGTCTCAACTGAGATCTCACTCATTTCTTGGCTCGCATCTAAATGAACTAGTCCATGTGTGATCGCCGCTCGCTGAATGGCATCGATCACCTCTAAGCTCCTGGTCCCCTCCATACCTGAGACAAGTGGAGAGTCTAGTCCTAGAATCACTCGACGAAAGTGGATCACCTGGTTTAGCAAAGGATCTGACTGCGTTGTTTTCGAGCACTCAGCTCGCATCGGCCTCCACCAATCTACCTCACCCTCGTGTCTCCAAACCTTCAAATCGGGAACAGAAAGAGAACCTTCGCTGCCCCCAATAAAATAGGTGCTCTGCTCAGTACACGGATACGCCGAGTTTTCCCCGGAAGTAAACTCCCAACTCCATGGGGACGCGATACTATCTGAGACCGTGACTGTTCCTATCGCCCCACTAGCGAAGCGCAAAATCGCTGATCCCAAGTCTTCGTTTTCATAGCCCCGCTTGGCGTCGGCGAATTGCGCCTGAACAGCCTCAACTTCGCCACAAAAGTACCTCATCAGATCTATATCATGGATCAAATTGACGGAGACAGGACCGGCGCCCTTCATTTTACGCCATGGCGCATTGTCAAAGTAGTAATCTGGTTTGTAGAACCAACAAATCGTATTGATCGCGCGCACATCGCCGATTTCACCTGATCTGATGAGGCCATGAGCCCGTTGATTGATCGGATTAAACCGGCGGTGGTGTCCGACCAGTAATTCAACGTTCGCTTGAGCCGCTTCTCTGGTTAACTCCTGCGCTGCGGCCAGATCATCAGATATCGGTTTCTCGATAAGTGTCGGGACACCTGCCTCAACACATTGTCTTGCGTGCAAGATGTGCAGTGTCGTTGGAGAGGCGACAATCACCCCGTCGGGTTTAGAATTCTCGAGCATCTGAGTGATGTCAGCAAAAATAGCGACCGACGGGCCAACTGCCGCGCGGGAAGCACTGCCCTCTGGCTCGACGATCGCAACAAGCTCGACATAAGGGGCGACCTCGATGGCGTCTGCGTGGCGCTGACCAATGAGACCGAACCCTACTATCGCAAGCCTCGTCAGTTGACCCGAATCTTTTTGCATCATCTCTAATAAAAAGCTTCATTTTTCTTATATGACAGAAAAATAACATCATGTGATTTTGAAATCATCATATATTTTTCCGGGTTTCTTGAATTTGATATATCCTCTGATTGGTGAGAAAAATATCAATCTTTGAGGAAGGTCGTTACCCGTGAATACTAATGAGCTCGAATTCCTTGGTGGCCTGCGAAGTACTACAGTCACTCAATCGACTTACGATCGTATTAAACTGGACATTGTCTCTGGGAAGCTATCGCCAAAACTGAAACTCACCCTTCCGTTAATGAAGAATCAATATTCCGCCAGCGTATCCACCCTCCGAGAAACGCTTAATCGGCTCGCCAGCGATGGGTTTGTGACAGCCTCCCCACAGAGAGGATTCTTCGTTACCCCTGTCTCCAAACAAGATTTGATTGAGATCGGAGGGCTCCGAGCGCTTCTCGAGTGTCACGCAATCAAAGAATCGATACAGAACGGAGATCCCGACTGGGAAGGCAGGCTTGTGGCTGCCTACCACAAACTAAGAATTGAAGAGACCAAGATGTTGTCAGGTAACGATTCCGATAAGATATTATGGAAACAACGTGACTGGGAATTCCACCTCGCCACAATCAGTGCCTGCAACTCACGGAATCTGCTCTCTTTACACGCCATAGTATTCGCAAAGTATCTCAGGTATCAGTTCCTGGTCTTGACCAACAGAGGAGAGGCCGCTGCGTTGGAACACAAGCAATTATGCGACGCAGCCCTGGACAGGGACTCACAAAAAGCAGAAACAATCCTAACCCAACACATTACCGGTGGACTTAATCATGCGCTTGACGCAATGTGGCCTCATTCGCAGTTAGCTGCAGAGTCATAACATGCGCTATTCAATCGCCACCGTCTGCCTTTCAGGGACACTCGAAACCAAGATAACGGCTATCTCAAAGGCCGGGTTTGGCTTCATCGAGATCTTCGAGAATGATCTAGTCATCAGCAAAAATTCGCCAGAAACAATCGCAGCAATGATTAACGACGCTGGGTTAGAAACAATTGTCTATCAACCGTTCCGTGACTTTGAGGGCCTAACAGGGAAACTCAGGACCAAAGCGTTTGATCGGGCTGAACGGAAGTTTGATTTGATGACAAGGCTTGGTACCGACCTGCTGATGGTGTGCTCCAGCGTCCACCCTGCGGCAACACCAGGGATATCCCAAGTCGCCGACGATTTGCATGAACTCGGTGAGCGGGCCGCTCAACGAAACATGCGGGTCGCTTATGAGGCTCTCGGTTGGTCGCACGTTGTTTCAGACTACAGAGATTCGTGGGAGGCGGTAAGAAGAGCCAACCATCCCGCGCTGGGACTTTGCCTCGATACCTTCCACATCTATAGCAGGCAGACCGAGATAGATAGCGTCGCAAACATACCAGGCGAGAAGATCTTTCTTGTGCAGATAGCCGACGCTCCGAAGCTCAGTATGGATCCACTATCGTGGTCGCGACACCACCGTTGTTTCCCGAGTCAGGGTCAACTTGAACTCGATAAGTTTATGGATCAACTCAGGCGAACCGGCTATGAAGGGGCTCTTTCGCTTGAGATTTTTAACGATCAGTTCAGGGCCGGTAACGCAGACAGCGTGGCGTTAGATGGTCACCGCTCATTGATCTACCTCAACCGTTCCCCTGACAAAAAACCGAGCCCACAACCAAACGAACTAGAATACTCAAAGGAGCCAACTGGTGTGGAGTTCATTGAGTTTGCTGTTGGCGACGCAGAGTATCCAAAGCTCTCAGCAATTCTTAGAGGACTTGGCTTCTCTTTCACAGCAACTCACAAAGCCAAACATGTAGAGCGATGGACGCAGGGAGACGTCAATCTGGTTTTCAACCGAGAAGACGGATCGTTCGCAAACCGATACTACAATCTCCATGGGTTATCGGTCTGCGCCTACGGGCTATCAGTGGACAAACCTGGCAACATGGTTACGAGGGCGAATCAATTAAGCTACCCCGTGTTTTATGGGGATCCCAACACTGACACCCATGGGCTCCCTGCAATTATGAGCCCCGAAGGTGCTCAGCTTTATTTCGTTGACCCCAATGAGCAGAGCCCACACTGGGATCGAGAGTTTGTTGGTAATGCTGAGGCAACGCAGAACTCATGGATTGAGACGATCGATCACATCGCGGTGACTATGGATCACGAGCAGTCCCTCCAGGCTACTTTGCTACATAAGGCCCTGTTTAACCTGAACCCAACATCGCCCTTGAACGTTCTTGATCCCTCTGGGCTCGTGCGGTCACAGGTCTTCGAGAGCACGGATAAAAACGTGGCGTTCACGATCAACAGCACCGGCGCCAGACGCACGGTCGCGTCGAAGACGCTCGAGAAGTATGCCGGCTCTGGCGTGAACCATATCGCGTTCAGAACCGAGAACATCTTTGAGATTGCAGAGCGTATGCAGCACCTCTCTATAGAAATCATGGACGTGACAGACAACTACTACGACGATATCTCTTCTCGATTTGATTTAGCGATCTGGGATATAGAACGCTTAAAACGACTCCACATCTTGTATGACGAAGATGAATTTGGCTCATTCTTTCAGATATTTACGAAACTTATCTATGGAAGATTCTGTTTCGAGATCGTGCAGCGGAATGGCTACCGCGGTTATGGGTTCCCGAACGCCCAGCTCCGGCTGACAATGCAGGCGGCCGACATAGATAAACAGCATGTTTGAAGTGATGGGCGTCGTGGCGCCAATTTTTCTTCTGATATCGCTTGGTTTCCTCTCGATCCGGCTTGGATGGCTTTCAACTGAGGACTATTCGTCGCTTACATCGTTCGTTATGAAGATTTCCTTTCCTTGCCTACTTCTCACCAAACTCAGTGCTATCGACCTTACCCAACATTTTCGTACGGATATCCTTTTGATTTTTGGGATTTGCTCGATCTGTCTGGCCGTCGGATCAATTCAATTTTTCCGTCGGATTCTTGGTCGTGAAGACACTCTGGCTACTCTCCAGGGCGGCATTGGAGTGTCTCTGAGTAATAATGGTTTCATTGGCTACCCAGTACTATTTATGGCTTTTGCAAGCCCGCCGATGACGACATACGCAACCGTTCTACTGGTCGAGAACCTCATCATGCTTCCACTGATCATTTTTCTGCTCAATCGCGCATCACCCTCGCGACAGGCTGCTATAAGCCAGAACAAAGTTGTGGTCATTAGCCAGCTTGTAGTGAATCCAATACTTATAGCTGTAATAGCCGGCATGCTCATTAGCGTAATGCAAATAAACATACCTGGACATATCACCCTAGCGCTTTCCCTGTTGGGAACAGCTGCTGCACCGTTAGCGCTCTTCACTATAGGGATGGCGCTAGTTAAGATACCGTCGATTAAGGAGACAACCGATATTGCCTGGACGAGCCTGGGGAAACTGGTTCTCCATCCTGCCCTTGTTGCGATCAGCTGTTTTTTATTCGTTGATAATTTCTATGACCCCGATATCTACGCCGTCATCCTTCTCGCAAGTTCACCGATGGCATCCCTGTATCCTGTTTTTGGGGCCAGCTATGGAGCCCCCAATCTGACTGCCAGCACCTTGACTACCACTACATTTCTCTCCCTGTTTACGATCAGTTGCTGGATCGCATTTCTGAGAATTTAGTCATATTTTTTTAGCCGCCAAAAACGACAAGGTAGACACCCAATATAGTAAATGCATACAAAAAGATTTGCTTAAACTGGTCTTCACTCAGGGCTCGACGCAACCGTCTCCCGCACCACACACCGAGCCCTACCGGCAAACACATGGCAACAGAGAGAATGGATAGATCTTGAGTTGCTCTTTCAAACCACCAAAGCGACATTCCCATCGCGATGGTTGAGATCAAAAATAAAACACCCATCGCGCACAGCAAGTCATCTTTGGATAACTGTAGCGAACGCAAGTACATCACACCGGGCACGGACATCGATCCAGTCATGCCGGTCAACACCGAATTCAGTAAGCCAAGACCCATCCCCAAACGATGGTTATGCTGCATTTGCATCACAGGATTGAATCCATTTAATGAAGCCAGGCTGTACACCAAAATGGTGAGACCTAATAGCCGCTCAAACGGGAAGGAAGGCAGTGATACGACCGCCCACAACCCCAGGGGTACCAGAAGAACCGAGCCTAAGAGAAACGCCCAGGATTTGGAGATGACATCGACTAACGACCCGGTATTCCAGATTTGGATGATATTGGTCAAAACGGTCGGCACTAGAATCAACATCATCGCTGTTGGAATATCAGAGATCAGCGCGCCAAGACCGATCCCAATCGTCGGCAAACCGAAGCCCACCGTACCTTTGACCAAACCCGCCAAAATGAAAATCAGACAAATCTGTCCAATGAATCCGGAAAGGCCTATCTCCACGTCTAGAGTAATTTCCGCTTTGCGAGATCGCACATATACTCGTGCAATCCGCGACTCCATGGCTCAAGAGCCGGACAACGCTCAATGCCATGAGTCAGCGAGCCAATCGATGGAATCGTAATGGTGACACGGTCTCCTTCCAGGTGTGTAAATCCCTGACCTTGAACAGAACGATCCCAAATTGGCGCAATTGGCGAACCGGTAAAGGCGAACACGCCATCGGGATAATCGTGCTGGTCAAACAACGCATCGACCAACGCGGGTAGGCCTCGTGTAAGGCCGCTGAGTGATGCGGATTCTGACACATGGAAGCCATCATTACCTTCGACCACAAGCGTAATCGACTCGTTGGCTAGCGACTGAAGATTGAAGCTGTCATCAAATATCCGAATCCAGGGTCCGAGGATACAACTCCCACGATTATCCTTTGCGCGGCCAAGCAATAACGTCGAGCGGCCTTCAACATCACGTAAATTCACGTCATTACCGATCGTCGCGCCGACTGCTTGCCCGTTGGCGTCACACACCAAAACTAATTCGGATTCTGGATTATTCCAGTGGGATTCAGAGAGAAGCCCTGCAACCGAGTGGTGACCTAAAGCAGCCATCGGCGGGCATTTGGTGAAAATCTCCGGGTCTCGCCCTAAACCAACCTCTAAATAGGGAGACCAGTGACCGGACTGGATTAGGGATTCACGGAGCCTGAGTGCCTCTGCGCTGCCCGGAATCAACGCCTGGACTGTCGCTTTCAATTCAGTGTCCAAATTCGCTCGAACCGTATCAGCCTCCGATTCGTCTCCCTTAGCCATTTCCTCAACCAATCGCTCGAGAAGACTGGCGACAAAAGTCACACCAAAGGCTTTGATTGGTTGCAAGTCACTGGGGGCGAGCCATGTCTCAATTTGACTGATCGCCAACGGAGATGCTTTTGAATCACGAATCCGCTGGATTGGCACAGAACCGGTTAACCAATGTGCGATGGTCGGACACACTGCCGTGACATCCCACCAACTCCCATTGTGGCAATAGGCGATCGATGGCCCAGCCGGCAGTTCAATCCGTGCGATCAGTTCACCCTCTGGATTCCACATCATTAATCGACCACAAAAACCGTCAGCATAATGGCTAAATAACCACCCGCAAGGATCATCGAGCCAACAATAAACCAATGCAGAACACGTGCGATCAGATGTTTCATGATCCCCCTTATGATCTTGAAAGACTGCTGAAGACCCTCACCTACTAGTCAGAACTCAGCATTGCCTAGCCAGACTATAAGGATGTTCATGCAATTCTCCAAAGAATCTCTATTCACTGAAGCGCGTTCCCATAAACAATTTGATGGAAAGCCCCTGTCTGACGACGACCTCAAGGCGATCTACGAGCTCAGCAAGTTCGCACCAACAGCGAACAATTCGTGTCCCCTTCGGACAGTCTTCGTCAACACTCCGGAATCCATGAGTCTGCTTGCCGAGTGTGCGCTAGACTTCAATCAAGAAAAAACACGATCGGCAGGGACCGCCGCCATCTTGGCCTATGATCTCGATTTTCATCACGAATTTGTGAATCTAGCACCGCATATGAAACAGCCCACAGCTCATGCAAGCTGGCCAATCGACCGGATCGAACGCTATGCCATCGCGAATGCGAACCTTCAGGCCGGCTTTTTCATTGCTGCCGCGCGAGCGCTTGGGTTCGACTGCGGACCGATGGGTGGCTTTGATGTCAACGCGGTTGAATCAAAATTTTTCGACGGAACGCGTTGGAAGTTTAACTGCGTGGTGTTATTGGGCCGAGGTGATCATTCAGCACTTCACCCACGAGCGCCACGCTTATCCTTCGAACAGGCCTGCCGAATCATTTAGACGTTTGGAATCGTTGCACGACTGCCTCAAAGGATTCCGTCGATCGAAAGCCGAGACGACTGGCGCGCGCTGATTCAAAATGACTCGGCCATCCAGCGACAATCGCCTCGATCATTGGATCGCGATGGTAGGTCAGCAAATCGAGCGCCTGAGGGCCGGCAGTTGCTTCAAGGGCATCACGCATCTCCTGAATCGATAAACGCATGCCCGGTAGATTCAGACCAAGGGGTGATCCCCAAGCTTGATCTGAAATGCCCATTGCCGAAATCAGCCCATCGACTGCCTGTTCCGGACTGTTCAGCGCAACCTGAGTATCAAGCGGCACAGGCACATTCGAGGCGAGACCAGAGAGTGGCTCTCGAATCATGCCAGATAAAAATCCACTGGCCGCTTGGTTGGGTTTGCCCGGTCTGACTGAGACCGTCATTAAGCGCAGTGTTCGGACGGATAGAGCGTCGCGACGCGCTAAATCTGCATAAAAGGTCTCAAGCATCAATTTTTGCGATCCATAACTGTTTTGTGGGTTAGGTCGCGTGGCATCAGTAATGACGTCAGGCAATCGACAATCCGCAGTCCCCCCATAAATGGCAAGCGAACTTGAAAAGATCAATAGTGGTTTTGTTGGCATTTTGGCCAGCAGTTGTCCAAGCGCGATCCCAGTCTCTACATTGGCTTTCAATCCGAGCTCCAAGTGCTGCTCGCATTCTCCGCTCACAGCACTGGCCAGATGAATTACTACATCGCTTGCCTCAAAAATGTCGGGCTCTGTTTGAATCAGGGTCAGCAAGTCTCCTTGAATGACCTCAAGATCAGGGGGAGCAAACCCGTCAGGAATCACACGGTCCACAAGACAAATCGACTGGATCGGCTCCATCGTTCCGTTGATCAATAGCGAATCATGACGCTGAAGCGATTGAGCGACTCGCTGGCCTAAAAACCCGGCTCCACCGGTGATAACAACTCTGGCCATCGGATGCTCCTTTTCATTATGATGTCGTCAGTTGTCTAACAATTAACCTCTGTCATCCATAAGATCAAATCATTTATCGAGGAGTCCCCACATGCATACGTTGGTCATCGGCTTAGGATCGATGGGCTTTGGTGCCGCAGTGTCATGCGTCCGCCAAGGAATCAAGACCACAGGTTTCGACTTGAACCCTGAGGCTCTCAAGCGTTTTGAAGCTGAAGGCGGGCTCGCTGCACCCTCCCTCGATACTTGCCACGAGATCGATTGTGTGTTGATTTTTGTGGTCAATGCGAGCCAAGCGCAATCGGTTCTTTTTGATAGCTCGTTATTTGATGCTTTAAACCCAGAGGCCTTGGTGATCAATTGCGTCACGCTCGCCCCATCAACAGCCGTCGACATCGCAAATCGCGTTGAGACCCAGGGGTTCCGATACATTGATGCGCCCGTTAGCGGCGGTGCTGCAAAAGCGCTTCAAGGCCGGATGTCGATTATGGCATCAGGATCACGGCACGCGATGATGGATGCGAAACCCGTTTTTGATGCCATCGCTGAACATGTGTTTGAGCTCGGCGATAGAGCAGGCCATGGCTCGCAGATGAAACTCATTAACCAACTCCTGGCCGGTGTTCATATCGCAGCAGCCGCGGAAGCCATGAATCTGGCGGCATCACTCGATATGGACTTACATAAGGTCATTGACGTCATCAGTCAGTGCGCGGGCTCATCTTGGATGTTTGAGAATCGTGCGCCCCACATCGCTGACGGTGACTACCGACCTCTCTCGAGCGTCAACATTTTTGTCAAGGACTTAGGCATTGTGACGGAGGAGGCCTCCCATCAGCAGGTCGTGACACCGCTGTCGGATGCTGCTCTTGCTCTGTATCGAGAAGCCTCTGATGCGGGACTTGGCGGCGAAGATGACAGTGCTGTGGTGAAAGTTTTGGCCAAACAATCCAACGTCACACTTCCGGGGAGCAGCCAATGAAATTTGGTTGCATTGCAGACGATTTCACTGGAGCCACCGATCTTGCGGGGCTACTCCGACGCAGTGGGGCCTCAGTCAAGCTTCATTTTGGGCTTCCGGTTCAGCCTTCAGATGGCTTGTCAGACATTGAGATTATTGCGTTGAAATGCCGAACTGAGCCTGTTGCTCAAGCGGTTTCAGACTGTTCAGAGGCCGCGATTTGGTTACTGGCTGGGGGCGCTGAACTGTTGTACTGGAAATACTGCTCGACCTTTGACTCAACCGACCAAGGAAACATCGGGCCGGTGGCTGAAGCACTGATGGCGATCACTGGGCAAACCCAAGCACTCTATTGTCCAGCCTTCCCTGAAAACGGTCGTGCGGTCTTTATGGGACATCTGTTTGTTGGCGATCAGTTATTGAATGAATCCAGTATGAAGGATCATCCGTTAACGCCAATGCGGGACGCTAACCTTGCGCGAGTCCTCACACCGCAAGTCTCTCAATCGGTCGGGGTTTGGAATCGAGTCTCGCAACGAGCTGGCGGCAATTTGCCATCGGATACGCATGTCATTGCAGACGCCGTTGAATTTTCCGATCTTGAATTTTTAATCGAACACA
>ERZ807291.4294-NODE-4294-length-19050-cov-18.408844_pt1 | contig 19050 bp, 18 predicted proteins | sample MGYA00521257_ERZ807291 | MGnify/ENA primary metagenome ERZ807291 (study PRJEB31413, sample SAMN03169783) | marine metagenome | biome: Marine; feature: Water; material: Subsurface seawater | place: North Sea | collected 2011-04-28 | depth 1 m m ... | reverse complement strand
TCTTCTTCTATAATTGCATTTATTTTATCTTCTTCTATAATTGCATTTATTTTATCTTCTTCTATAATTGCATTTATTTTATCTTCTTCTATAATTGCATTTATTTTATTTTCTCCTAAATTTTCCTCTGTTTTTTCAATAATATCATCAACAGTAATTGATGTTTCATTATTATCATTCGAGTATAATGCTAAATCTTGGGAATTATTCTCATAAGATTCGGGTGTTTCAGTTTCACTCATTACATTTACTTCATCATTTTTTATTGAATCAATAGTTGTTATATCATCTTCTATTAAAATGATATCATCTGTATTATCTAATTTATTAACTTTTGTATTTAATGGAATACTACCTGATGCTCGATTAGGAGATCTAATTTGAACATTTTTTGTATTTGAAGGTATGTTTAATGGAGCAAAAGAGGTTTTTAAAATAGGTGGTGGTATAGATTGTTGTAAATTCAAAGATGGATTTGCTCCTAAATTTATAGAAGGATTTGTTCCTAAATTTATAGAAGGATTTGTAATACCATAATCTATTTTTTTTCCTGGTAAATTACTATTTAGTTTAGAATTAACTGATGTCTGTTTTGATTGATTATTTATAATAGTTTGTTTTTCTATTTTTTCAGTCAAATCATCAACTTGAATTTTTACTTTTTCTAATTCATGATAAATATAGTATAAAATTAAGCATATAGCCAGTATCAAAATAAATTTATAATCCATTATTATTAATTCTTAATATAAAAGTATTAAATTTTAAACTCATTAATATTTTTATATTAATTCCCATATTCAGCTATATAATTTACTTCGTTTACTTTATATTTTTTTGAATAATCATTGACATAACTTAATTTTCTAAGATCATCTAAATTAAATGATTCATCTTTTAATAAATCAAAAATATTTTTTTCATTTAATTTTCTATAAAGTTTAATTATTACTCCTAATTCTTTTAATGATGTTTTTAAATCATTGCTTATTGTATCGATTTCATTGTCATTTTCACTTATTTCACTTTTACTAATTTCAATAAGATACGAAGCATGTTTTCTTAAAATAGTTTTTTTCTTTATTTTATAATCTTTACATAATTCAATTTCAGTTTTAAAAAACCATCTATTATTTTTTTTTTTAAATAAATAAATATTATTTTTGATAGATACTAAAATAAATTTATTAAATAATTCATTTGTTTTACATAATTCCAATAATTTATCATTTAATTCATTTTTTAATTCCTTATAATATTTCTTTATCATTTCTAAATGATCCATATTTATATTAATATTTAACATTTTTAATAATATAAAAAATAAATATTTTTTTTTTTAATTCGTTTTATTTAATAATGAATTAATTCATTCCTTTTTTGTTTTTAGTATTAACCTCATGTAAATCATATATGGCATAAAAAGCTTAAGTATTTTTTGTTGTATTTGATAATTTTCAATACGTTTTAATTCAATATCCGATTTATCTATTATATTTAAATCAAAATTATATTTAATTTTTTCTATATTATTTGACAATTCATCTAAATAGCTATCATTATTTTCTAAAGCAGATAACACACTTTCATTATATACATCTTCACCTCTATCGAAATTGTTAATAATTTGTTGATAATAATTTGACATTTGATTTAGTTTTTCTTGCTGTTTACTAATAATATCTCTAATATTTGACATTATTAATTATATATTTAATTAATAATAACAAATTCTTAAATAATACTTTATTAAATGATTCCCTGTTTTTTTAAATTATTCATAATATCGTTATATTTACTTTTTTCTTGTAATAATTCTTCATTCTGTTTATTATAAAATGTTTTATTACTTTTTTTTAAATTATTGAAATCATCAGATTCTTTTGACATTTTATTTACTTCATATTTTCTAAAATCTAATTTACTTTTATTTTGTTCATAGTTTGATTTATTATATAATTCATTATTAATATTATCTAAATATTTTCTATCATTTACTATTTTATCGTAATTTTGTTTAATATTAATATTATTTTCGGATAAATCAATTTTTAAATCAGCTTGAGATTGGACTTTATCTATTATCTTATCTTTAATAATCATTTTGTAAGGTTTATTTAAGAATTCATATTTACTACTATTTCTTGTTTGATTTAAATCTGAATATTTTTTAATAACATCTGGATTAAATTTATTACTTATATCAGAATTTTTGTTTTTAATAAAAATGTTTTTATTCATTATTAAATAGTTATAAAAAATAATATTATTTTAAATTTATTTTTTATCTACCATTGTTTTTTTATTCGTTTAGTTCAACTTTTTTAAATTTAATTTTAGCTATTAACAAATAAATGCTAGAAAATTTGCAATTTATAAAAAATATATTTTTTGGTTTTATAAGTAGTATAAACTTGTGGTATACATAAAAGTCCTGCCCAAAAATATAATTATTTTTTGTTTAAGAATCCAAAATATAAAAGACATAAAGCTAAAAAAAGTTTAAATAAAAAGAAATGGATTTTTATGAAATATTAAATGTACCCATTGATGCATCTAATGCTTTAATAAAGAAACAATATAGAAAATTAGCAGTTATATGGCATCCTGATAAAAACCCGAGTAATAAAAAACAAGAAGCGGAAGAGAAGTTTAAGCAAATATCAATGGCTTATCAAATATTATCAGATCATGGAAAAAGAGAAGAATATAATAAATTAAATATTGGTAAAAAACAAGAATTGTTTGATCTAATTAAATCTATTAGTAAGAGTTTAATTAATGAAAAAATGGTTAAATTTTTTTATGATAAAGAAGAAGATTTTTATACTGATGTTAATAAAATGAATCTAGATAAAGTAATTTCAAAAATGAGAAATAAAATTATGAAATCATCAATGGAAGATATTTTTTCTCATTTTTTAAATCAATCTGCAACTAATAGAAAAGTAAATAATTTTACTAACTGTAATGAATTTGTTGATCAAGATAGTGAAACTTTAGAAGATTTTATGGATAAAGATAGTGAAACTGAAACTATAGAATATCAAGAATATGAAACTTTACCATCAGAATATAATATTGAAAATAATTCTAATATTAAGATTACTGTACAAGCTACTATTCAAGAAATAATTAATAAAAATTACAAGAAAATTAATATTAAAAGAAAAGTATTAAAATATAATGAAATTAATTATGAAACTAAAGTATGTGTTATACCTATTCTTAAAAATTATGTTGTTTTTAAAAATTATGGAGATGAAACAAGAAATAATTGTGGAGATCTAATTATCAATATCGAAAGAGTTGAAGATAAAGATTATTATATTATTGATAATTATCATTTATTACTAATAAAAGATATTTCATTATATCAATATATTTATGGTTTTAATTTTAAAATTAAAAATTTTGGTTCAGTAATAGATATGGGTGAAATGAATTTATTAAATAATAAATTAAGATATCAAATTAAGAATCAAGGTTTATCATATAATTATGATTCAGATATTAGAGGGGAGCTAATTATTCAATTTAATATAAAATTGGATGATACACAAGAAAATAAACAAATATTATTACAAAATTTTAACAATTAAATTAATTATCTAATTAATTGTTATAAATGGATTTTTTAGAAAAATTACCGATTGATATTAATTATTTATCTAGTTTACCTCAAGATATCTTGAATCAATATCAAGTAGCTAATTATGATATTAAAATAGGGAAAATAAAAATAAATAAAAAAAAAGGTCTTGAAGAAGATATAAATACAACTATTATATTAAATGAACTTAATAAAAAAATTAAATTTGAAACTAACCATAATCAATGTGAAAACTTTTGGGAAGAAAATATAATGAAGAAAATTGAAGATGGTATATTTATTTCAGATTATTTAAAATCTAAAATAACATCATCATTGAATTATGAATTAAAATTACAATGGTTTAATAAAAATAAAATTACAGGTTATTATGATATTTTTTTCGAATCATTACAAGATATATTAGATTTTATTAATCAATTAGAGACTTTAATAAAAATAACAATTTTTATGTTTGATAAGCTAACAGGAAATAAAGATATAAAGGTTATTAAAACTTTTTTCTTTTTAACAGATTTTAAAAAAAAACTAGATTGGGATAAAAAAAGTGATGTATTAGGTAAACAAAATGTTAATTCTGGTTTAACATCATATAAAATTACTGAAGATATAATCTGTTGTTTGGATAATTATGTAATGATATGGAGAAAAGAGGAACTTTTAAAAGTATATATTCATGAATTAATTCATTATTTTAAAATTGATTCAAAAATAAGGTATATGATTAATTTTAGTTCTATTTTTTGTATAGCCAGTGAAATTGATATTTTACCCAATGAAGCTTATACAGATTTTTTAGCTATTATTTTAAATGCTTTAGTTTATTCAAGTTTAGATCATTCAGATCTAAAAATTAATTTAATAAATGATATAAAATTTTCTTTATTTCAAACTGCAAAAATACTACATTATTTTAATTTTAATGAATGGCAAGACTTTCAAAAAAATAGTTGTAATTTATATTTAAAACAAAACTCAAATGTGTTCCCATATTATATTGTAAAAGCAGCATTATTATTTAATTTTGATATCACAATAGAATTATTAAAAGATATAACTTTTGAAAATACCTTTAATTTTAATTTTAATTCTACTAAAAGAAATTTGAACAAATTAGAAAAACATATGATATCATCTTTATTAGATAAAAAATTCAGGGATGAAATTAATAAGTTGCTTAAAATATTTAAAAATATAGATGTAAAAAGTAATAAAATTTTATTAAATACACTTAAAATGACATTATTGGATAATACCGGGTGATTAATTATATACACTGTTAATTATAATATATAGATAAAAATTAATAAAAAAATTTTTATGGGAATTAAGAAATTAAATAAATTTTTACTTAAATATGATGCTATTCAAAATTATGATAATATGAATTTTTTATTGAAAAACATTAATCATAATAATATTTATTCAAATAAGAAAATTATTGCGATTGATACATCATTATACATGTATAAATATGTTTATTCATATGAAAATTATTTAGTAGGTTTTTTAAATCAAATATCTAAACTATTAAATCACAATATTATACCTATATACGTATTTGAAGGAACACCTCCAGAGGAAAAGAGTGAAGTAATACAAATGAGATATGAAAAAAAAAATAAATTAAAAGAAAGAATAGCAGCTTTAGAAGAATTAATTGATAAATCAAATAATCAAAAAGAAATAGATGAATTACAAAATGAAATAAATAGATTAGGAAAACAGATTATTCAAATTAAAAAGACAATGATAGAATTATTAAAAGAACTTTTAGATATTCTTAATATAAAATATATTGAATCGATTGGTGAATCTGATTCAATGTGTGCTTATTTATATAAAAATAAATATATAGATGCTGTTATTTCAGATGATATGGATATATTAGTATCGGGATGTAATTATATGATTAAATTTGAAAAGAAAAATGTTGTTTTATATAATTTGGATTTTATTTTAGAAAAATTAAAATTAAAATATGAAAAATTTGTAGAATTATGTGTTCTCTTTGGATGCGATTATGTTAAACCTATACCTAAATTAAATAATGATAGAATTTTTGAATTAGTAAATAGTGAATTAACATTAGATCAAATAATTACAGTTATTAATAATACTCATATTAATACTAAAGTTCAAGCTTTACTAGAAGATAATAAAGATATTGAACCTTATATTTTGAATAATTTATATAGAAATACTATTGATTATAATAATGCTAAAGACCTATTTATCAACTCTTCTGATAATGAATATTTACTAGATTTTGAATTGAAAACTTTTAAAAATAAAATAAATCTAGATGAATTACATGATTTTATAGAAACTAACATTGAATACATAAAAAAATACATTTTAAATAATATATTTAATGTTACAAATAAAATAAACAATAAAATAAATTAAATATTTTAACTATTTAGTTATTTACTAGTTAAATTATTTAAACTGTTTCTGCAGCTTCTATTTTCTTTTCAACCTTAGGATAAAGCTTCTTCATATGAGTTTGAAAGTTTTGGAATGTAAGTTCATCACCTTGTTCGAGTTGGAAAAGTTTCTTGATCTTACTATCGGGAGTAATCCTTCTTTTATCTTCTTCAAGTTGAAGACCCTTATCTTTAATGTATTGATAGATCATTTTAGTTACAACAGTTCTAGCAAGAAGTGTACCCTCTTCAATATCGAATAGTTTAGCTATAGCTAGAGGAACTGGTGTTGGTTTATTGAATCCAGATTTAACATCTCTCTTTGCACCACTTTTATTTCTTCTGTTTTTTCTGGCATCCTTAACTTCTCTTCTATGTAGTTTTTCTAGAATTTGATAATCCTTGTAGAGAAAAGAAATAAGTTTCTTTACTTCAGAGATGTTATCAGAGAATCTAATAGATACATCTTGGAAAGTTTCTTGTGCTTTAGTTTCTAGAGTTTGTTCATCTTTAGTTTCTTCTTGTTCATCATCTGATACAGATGCTACAGTTGCATCATCTTCAGATTCATCAATAACAGCTTCAGGCTCTTCATGAACCTCTTCAACTACTTTGCCGCTCTTCTTATGTGATTTTGTCTTGTTTTTACCCATTTTATAACTTATTTTATAATTATATCTTTATATTATGTCATTTAAGTCCAAATAATAAAAAAGTCAATTTTTTTAGTTGTTTATATATATATATTAAATCATACATAAGAATGCTAAATATAATAGATGGTTAAAATAGTCCATATTATAAAAAAGTAAACATATACTAAATTATACTTAAAGATTACAACCTATTATTAATTATATATAGCAATCATATGAGTGATGTTAAAAATAAGAAAAAAGTGTCAGAAAATCGAAAAACATCCCCAAATGAGGAATTATTAGAGAATATACATATTTCCTCTCAGGAAAATACCTTAATTAAGTCTTTGGATAAATTTTACAAAAATAAAGATTATATGAATATTATGTTACCTATTGTAAATGGATATTCAAAAATATCTTTAAGAGCATTAGATTGGTTTGTTACAAATTATTCTAAACATAAAAAAATTACTTATTTATTAAAAGGAAATTGTAAATTATTTAATGTGCATTATAATTACAAAGCTCAATTAAAAGCATTCAATAAGAAATTCTTTGATCCTTTTTGTAGAGGTAATAGAATACCATTTTTTTATGATAAAGATAATTGTATTATAACAACAATAGGTCAGTTAAATTTCTTCAAATGGGCAATTAGTAATGATGTAGTAAATTATGTTACAGAAAATCTAAAAGATATTGAAAATGATATGAATAAAACAAACAAAAGAGAAGTAAAAAAGGAAAAAAAAAATTTGGTTTCTAAAATGAAAATTAAAAATAAAAAAACAAATGAAATAATAAATGGCATAGATACTGAAATATGTAAAAAAGATTCTAATAATCCAAATATAAAAAAAGCAAAAGTAAAAATTCTTGTTACTTTTGAATAATAACAAAAAAATTTATTATAATTTATTTCTAATATATTATAATAAATATGAATAAATATTTAGTTATAATTTTAATAATTTTTGCAATAATTATCATAATTAATAAAAAAAAAGTAAAAGAAACAATGAGTAGTAATACATGTGATTATACAAATTCATTAAATATTAACAGAGGTGCAGAGGATATTATAACAGATTCAGATTTAAATGTAAAGGAAAGATGTTATTTTAGAGGTATTGATGACAGTGGTTTAGAAATTAACACTTTAAAACCTATGATAGGTAATAAACTTAGTAAAAAACAAATAAATATTAAAATAAATGATGAGACTAATAAATTTTTTAATTATCAAAATTTCCAAATTGTAAAACCTTCATATGAAAATGAAAATAGTAATACAATTATAACACCTAATTTTAATGAAAATGCTGTAATTAGTAGAATACCATATTTATTACACAATGATTTATTTGTTAGATACTATTTATCAAAAATAAACACAAATAATTTTAATGAATTGAATATCAGAGTTAATAATTTCTATGATCATATTTTATCAGCTAATGTATTAAAAATAGATAAAATTTTTCACGATTCTAATAATAATTTAGAAACAATTTATGTATTCAATAAAGATACACAAGATAAGAAGACAGAATTAGAAGATGATGTAGTAAATAAAATGTCAGAAATTGTTATAGGCTATGATAAAACTAAAACAATCAAAGATTTTATTGACATTTTAGAAACAAATAAAATGAAATTGATTATTTTATATCAAAATAATTTTTTGGAACAATTACTTGATAGTAATAATCAATTTTCTGATATGATGGATTCTGTTATTTTCATTATATCAGCTGAAGAACGAATGATTAATTATTTAGCTAAATGTATTAATACAACTGAACCAACTGGATCTAATTTAATTGTTTCAAAAATAAATTCTAGTGAAGATGATATTAGACATTGTAGTATTTTAGGAATCAATAAAAAAAGATATACTCATGATACTAGACAAATATTATTTGATCAAATTAAAAGTATCTATGATAATGTATATGGTTTAAATGAAATTCCAAAATTAAATATTGCTTTCAGTAATGATATAAAAAAAACAGATTATCCAAGAAATATGTCTGGTGATTTAATTAGAACTAGTTTTGATTCTTTACTTCAACCTGCAAAACATAATATAAAAACTGTACAAACCGCTACTTCTTATTTTGGATTATGTGATAGTATTGATCTAAATAATAAATCTAGAGAAGAAGAAAATATTAGAATTAATGATGAATTAGAAAAAATAGTTGATCTTGCACAAGAAGAACAAACTGATTTTAGTAAATTTTCTCCATCTAAAAAAAGTAAAATATTAATAACTGCATCTGAATATAAAGTTAAAGAATTAAATACAAGTATTGAAGGATCTGAAAATACTTTAAATACTGTTTTAAAAGAAGGTAAAAATAAATATAATGAATTACAAAGACAAACTATTGATGAAAAAATAGGAAGTAATCAAACTATAATTAATGTAATAAATGATGAATTAGAAAAATCTGATATTTCGGATGAGAACAAAACAAAATTTAATTCTGAAAAAGCTTCTAGAACTTTGTTAGCAGAAAAATATGGTAAAATAAAAGATATACCTGAAGATATATCATTAGAAAATGAAATAATTAACTTAGAAAATACAATTTATTCTGATATTAAATTACAAGAAACTAGAGATGAAGTAGAAAAAGTTAATTTAAATAAAAGTATTCAAATCAGAATTAATGAATTAAAAAATGATTTAATAAATAGCGATTATAGAAAATACTTTGTAGCCTTAGCGGTTAGTGATAAGATTAAAAAATTCAACAGTCAAGGAATATTGAATGAAGTATCAAATAGAAAATCTTCATCTTATTCAATAAACCCCAATTATAAAACAGATTTTGCAGAATTTGATTCAGTAAAAACAGATAGATATACAAATGTTGATTATTATCCTGAAGCTGATTTAGTTAATGTTGATTCTAATAGAACTCATCCATGTTTAAGTGGATTAAATGATGATGAAAAGCCTATTTTAGAATCAGTATTCAAATGTTTAATTCAAAAATATACTTCTATTGGTATATCTAATGATCCCTATTTAGCTATGGATATTGCTATACAAAATTGTGAACCTAATGCAGGTATTTTATTTTTAGATAAATCTAGATATTTCGGAATTCCTAAAATGAAATCTAATATTACTAAATTATGTAGTAATTATCAACCGGATACAAGTTTTTCTAATACATGTGGAGTTAATAATAATTGTAAAATAGTTAAAATAGTTGAAGTTAATGAAAATAATAAATGTAATGTTCATATTGGTCAAGGTAAAATAAGTTCTAATCTAAATGAATTAGTAAATGATCAATATAAAAAATGTTTGAAAAATGTAGATGAATCTAATAAAGAAGTAACAGAAAAATGTAATAAAAATTATCCTGATCAATTTCCTATTTCAGTTATGGCTTCTCAAAAAGTAAGAATTAAAAGAGAATATATTAATGATTATTTTAAATCAATTATTTCTAAAAAAATAAATGCTAATAATCAAACAGAATCTATTGATATTCAAGTATTAATTGAAGATAAAGATGCCATATTAAAAGCAAATACATTAGTAGATGAATTAGACGAAGATGATAATATATCTGCTATTAAAATAACATTCGAAAGTCAAGATGAAATTTTAATTGGTGATTCAATTTTGAAATTAAAAACACCTGATTCTAATAGACAATCAAAAATAACTGAATGTATTGATCTAAATAAATACTATTGTAAATTACATTCAATTAATAATGATGCTAGTAATATACCTGAAATTCCATTATCTGATAATTTACAAAATAACATTCCTCCATTAACAGGAGATATTAGAAGTAAATGTGATGCTAAATATCAAAGTAAATATTCTACTTATAAATGTTTAACAGATTGTTATCAAATAGATAATAAAACTTATCATAATAAAATGAAAGCAACTGGTTTAAAAATGCAAAAGAATATAGCTAGTTATTTTGAAGATGGAAATTTCAAATCTGAATCCGAAAGAAATTGCGAAAACATTAGTATAGAAGATCATACTTGGGAAGAAGAAAATGATGATTTTTCTAAACAATCTAAAACAATGATAAGTCAATTTGCAGAAAATGGTAAAGCAAATATTATTGGAAAATTCAAAAATAATTGTAATATGAATGCTAAAGAAACTGCAATGCAAAAATGTAAAAATAAAATTGGAGAAAATGGTATGTGTTATTATTATAGAGTAGATGGTCAATTATCAACTTTAGAAGAACAACAAAAAGCACATGAATCATTGTGTAAAAATACTGTAGATAATTTAAATACTATTTGTAACAGAGATGATAATATGAATAATCCAGATATGTGTAATGAAGCAGTTGTTTTAGGTGTAGATACTTTAGGTACTAAATGTTATGCTTTTCAAAGTTCTAATCAATGTTATTTAGATTATTTAAATGGTGAACATTATGATTATTTTAAAATTAATAATATAAATTAAAAATATCTAAACTATATTAATATTGATATATGTCAAGTAATGAAGTATCTGTATCTGGTCTTAGAACATTAGCAAATTATGAAGTTGAAGTTAATGGAAAACCTTTTAACTGTATGACATGTGACACTGAATCATGTTGTAAAATTGATGATGATTCATATAAAAATCAATTTGCTTGTTATAAATGTAGGTGTCAAGCTATGTATAAACCTACATCTGGGTCAAAAAAAGAAAAGGTTGTTTCCGGAACAGGAGCCCCTTTTGAATGTGAATCATGTGATGCTTTAGTGACTAAAGATAAATGTTTAAGTATGGGATATTTAGGCAATGCTTTAATGCAAAATGTTACTGTTATGGATTGTTCTCAAAACGTTATTACTTCCGGAGATGGTAATGTTTTAGATAATGTTAGTATGGAATCTTCTTGTGCTAATAATAATGGAGGTGCTAGTGGTGGCGGAGGAGGAGGATCATCCAATACAAAAAATACAAATTCAGATGGTGGCGACTATCCTTTAGGTTTAAATGCTTCACAATTCAAAATAGCAATTGTAGTAATAGTAATATTAATTATATTCTTATTAATATTTTAAAAAAAAATATAAATATATTATAATATTATAGTATTATAATATGGGTAATAAAGGTAAAAGTAGTAGTAGTAGTAGTAATCAAAGTACAAGTTACTCCAATTCTTACAAAGTATCCAATACTGATTCAAGATCTTATCAAAATACAGACTCCAGATCTTATCAAAATACAGATTCAAGAGCATATACCAACATAGATTCAAGAGATATGAGTACTAATGTTAATAATGTAGATAACAGAAACATCAGTGATATTTCATTAGATTGTGGTGTTAATCCATCTGATGTTGAAAATTACACTAATAATGAAAGTATTAATATCAACCAAGATAACTCTCAAAATATTGTTGTCTCTGGTGATGGTAACACATTAAGTAATATTACACAATCAATGAATTTAACATCTTATGGACCAAATGTTCAAAAATGTATGCAAGATGCTGTTTCTGAAATGGCTTCCAATAACAAAACAGATTTATCTGCAGAATCTTCAAATTCTACTGGATCTGAAACTTCTGGTAGTAATTCTGCAGCTAATACTGGATCTAACACATCAGGAAATACAAGTACAAATGATACTCAACAATCCTCTTCTTCAGATCAATCATCATCACAAACTTCAGATCAATCAAATTCTATGGATCAAACTGCAGGTATGGGATCCGGATTTATTGAAGTTTTATTAGTTTTAATAATTATTGGATTTTATTTGTACATCGATAATAATTATATGTTTAATTCTTTTAAAGACGAAATATTAAATAATAATAAACTTCAAATTGTATTAGGAGTTTTAATAATATCTAAAATAATTAATTAATATTTTAATTTATTTTTTATAATATTAATTATATATGGGTAATAAAGGCAAACAAAGTAGTGGTAGTCAATCTCAAAGTACAAGTTATTCTAATAAATCAAGTATTTCTAACACAGATTCAAGATCTTATCAAAATACGGACTCGAGATCTTATCAAAATACAGATTCTAGAGCATATACTAATGTTGATTCAAGGGATATGAGTACAAATGTTAATAATGTAGATAATAGAAATATCAGTGATATTGCTTTAGATTGTGGAATTAATCCAACTGATGTCGAAAATTATACTAATGATGAAAGTATTAATATTAATCAAGATAACTCCCAAAATATTGTTGTTTCTGGGGATGGTAACACTTTAGAAAATATATCTCAAAAAATGAATTTGACATCTTATGGACCCGATGTTCAAAAATGTATGCAGAATGCTGTTTCAAAGATGTCAACTGCTAATACAACTGATTTAGATAGCTCAAACTCAAATTCAGCATCAGCGTCAACATCTGGATCAAATTCTAGTTCAAACGCAACTGATAATAGTTCATCTTCATCATCTAATAATTCTACAAAACAAAAATCGGATTCATCACAAACTAGTGGTCAAACTAATGAACAATCTAGCTCTATGTCTCAAACAGCTGGGTTTGGATCAGGATCTTTTGATGGATCTTCATTGTTTTTAATTATTGGTGTTATTGCATTATTAGCAATTTTAGGTTTTACAGTTTCCAAAATAATGAATAAAAATAATGATGATTAAAAAAAAAATATATAATATTATATATACATATTACATGGGTAATAGTTCCAGTAGTGGCAGTAGTAGCAGTCAAAAATCTGTTTCTGTATCTAATAAAAGTTCTAATTCATACACCGATTCACGAGCATATTCTAATATTGATGCTAAATCTTATACTAATATTGATGATAAAAGTTATACTAATATTGATAGTAGAGATATGAGTACAAATATTTCAACTACTGATAATAGATCAGTATCAAATATTGCTTTAGACTGTGGAGTAAAAGCAAATGATGTAGAAAATTATGAAAATAATGAAAGTATAAATATGAATCAAAATAATTCACAAAATATTGTTGTATCAGGTGATGGGAACACTTTAGAGAATATTTCACAATCAATGAATTTAACTTCATATGGACCTGAAGTAAAAAAATGCTTACAAGATGCAATTAATCAACAAGAATCTAAAAATACATCAAAAATAGCTTTTGCTTCAAAAAATGTGGTTGCTTCTAAAACAGTTTCAGAAAATACTTCTGAAAGTAAAACAACATCAGAATCTAAACAAGAATCTCAAAATACAACAGATCAAACATTAAAAACTATACAAAGTACTAGTCAAACTAATGATCAAAAATCTAGTACTGATCAAACTGGTGGCATGGCTTCAGGAGGATCTGATATTTTAATAATAATTATTATTCTTGCAATAGTTTCATATATGTTATATCCTGAACTTTTTAATAAATTTAAGTTAATGGAAAACTGTGCTTTAAAAACTGTTTTAGGAATATTTTTTTTTATTATTTTTTTAAAAAAATAAATTTTTAAAAACTGTTTATTGATATATCGTTAAATTATTTTTTAATTTAAAAAAAAATAAAAAAATATAAATTATTTATATATAGTATTTTATAATGGGAAATAAAGGTAAACAAAATAGTTCATCTCAATCTCAAAGTAATAGTTATTCAAGTTCTCAAAGTGTTTCTAATACTGATTCTAGAGCTTATTCTAACACTGATTCTAGAGCCTATTCTAATACTGATTCTAGACAATATTCTAATATAGATTCAAGAGATATGAGTACTAATGTTAATAATGTAGATAACAGAAACATCAGTGATATTTCATTAGATTGTGGTGTTAATCCATCTGATGTTGAAAATTACACTAATAATGAAAGTATTAATATCAACCAAGATAACTCTCAAAATATTGTTGTCTCTGGTGATGGTAACACATTAAGTAATATTACACAATCAATGAATTTAACATCTTATGGACCAACCGTTCAAAAATGTATGCAAGATGCTGTTTCTGAAATGGCTTCTGCCAATCAAACTGATCTTGCTGCATCTAAATCTAATGAAACCGGTGCATCAAATACATCACAAAATTCAAATGATAATACAAGTACTAATTCTAATACTAATACATCTTCAAATACTTCAGGTCAAAGTTCTTCTAATACTCAATCTAATGAACAAAAAACAGAACAAAAATCTGAATTATCACAGACAGCTGGATTCGGATCAGGTGGTTTGGAAATGATATTAGTTATTGTTATTGCTTTAATTATATTTTATTCTATGAGTAATCAAGATTCTAATGCTTTGAGATATTTTACAGAATTATTTTCAACTGATTTTACTAGTACTCACTTGATATTAATTTTATTAAGTTTAATTATTTTTTATGAAATTATGAATTAATTTATTCACTAAAATTTTTTTATCTTCATAAATTAATATGGAAATAAAAAAATTATCTTTAGGTTGTAACTTTTTTCTAAGCTTTTTTGCTTGTGTAATATTATTTTACATGTTAATTTATTACAAACCAGAAGTTACTTTAAAAACTAAAAATATTTTGATGAATCTTTAGTTAAATTATTATAATCACATTTACATAAAGGACAGCATTTATTTTGATTTACTAGCCATTTATCAATACACTTTTTATGGAATTTATGCAAACAAAATGGTAAAACTCTTTTATACTCTCCTTCCTTGAATTTTTCTAAACAAATTGGGCATTTATATTTTTCTTCTTTTTTTGTTATTCTATTATATTTGCCTAATTTTTTTAAAAATAATTTATTATTCTTAATTTCATTTTCTTCTGATAATTCATAAATCTCTATTTCTATTTCTTGATTTTCAGTAAAATTATTATCATTTATTAATCTATTAACATTATCTAGAATTGATGTTATTGTAGCAATATCCATCTATCAATACTTTCAAAATATAATTTATTTATATTAATATTACGAAAATATAAATAAATCGCGTCTAAATATTTGTTTTTATGATATTTTTAAGTTTTTTTAGATCTTCATTAGATGACGAATCATTTAAATCAGAATCAATTAAACTAATTTTATTAATATCTGATTCGGTTATTTGATTTAACATATTTTTACTTATTACATTTATATCAGTTAAATCGTTATTTAAAGATTCACTACTTGTATCATTATTTAAATTATTAATATTATCATCAAAAGCTTCTAATTCGTGATTAAGTATTTTATTTACTTCCGAAGAATAATTTTTGTATGTTTGTATATTATCATCTGTATTGTAATCAGATGTTTCTGAAGAATCTTTTTTTGGAAAAGATATTTCTTTAATCGGTAAAGATATTTCTTTAATCGGTAAAGATAATTCATAAACTGGGTTTTTTTTTTCTGAATATGTATTAACTTCTTCTACTGATATATTAACTTCTTCTACTGATGTATTTACTTTTTCTACACATGTATTTACTTTTTCTACACATGTATTTACTTTCTCTACACATGTATTTACTTTTTCTACACATGTATTTTTAATAATTTTTAAGTTTTCAGGTAATTCAATTTGAGATGTTTCATCTTCTGAAAGTTTATCTATTACATCTTGAATGAATGCACTTTGACTTGTTGGGTTTACTTCAGTATCCATGACATCTTCAATTTGTTCATTTTCTTCTTCGGTGTCATCTAATAATTGATATTCATATCTTATAATTTTTTTCTTTTCAATAAATGACATTAAAACTGGTTTCAAATATAAACCAAAACCACTATCAGTTATCCAAATTGCATAACATTCCAAAATCATTTTAATATTTGAATTTGGTTTAATATCGTTGACATTTATATTTTTTCCTTTACCATCTATTAAAATAGGAGCAGTATTAGAGTTTTCTGTAATTTTTATTCTAAGTACCCCATTTACATATTCTTTTGATTTATTTGTACTAGATCTTATTACAGATTTATAGGTTATATTTTTCATACCATTAAACCATTTTTTACTATTTTTTCTTGCGTCATTAATGATTTTTTTGTCTAAAGCTCTTAAAAAATCATTTAATTGACTAACTTTTTGAGTATTTGCACCATATAAAGGAATATCTAATTCATAAAAACCATCTTTTTTTTTTAAACTTTCAATATTAAGTAAACTAGTTGTTTGAAAACTAAGATGATCATTTGAATCACTATCATAATTCAAATAAATTACTTTTTTATTTTTCCCTTCCTTTATTTCTGCATAAATAATCTTATCTAAATCTATTTCAGATATTCTATAAGGTTTTAATATAATTGAATTCATTATAATATCTTAAGTATATAAAATTTTATATCAATTTATTTTTAAGTAAATTTTAATTATTTTATGATTAAAATTATAAAATAATTAAGCAATTTATAAATTAAATTTTATTTATCAGTAAATTCATAACCATATTTAATTACTGTTGTTGGCAGATTTAGAGGTTTTTTTTTTACCTTTACCTGAAGATTTCTTTGTTGATTTAGTTGATTTCTTAACTACTGGTTCATCTTCTGAATCAGAGTCTGAATCATCATCTTCAGAATCATTATCTAGTGCATTACCAAGAGATTTAGTATTTAGCATTTCAGATTCATCATCAGATTCATCTTCAGAATCATCAGCTTTGGATTGTGCCTTTTGTGTAGTGATAGTAGTTGCATTTGCACCTTCATCATCAGAATCTAGGAAAGCATCACCTTCTACATAATCTCTCATTGAAGATCTTACTATTGGTTCTACTTCAAGATGAGTAATCTTGAGAGTAATTCCATATTTTTTACCTTGCATGTTCTTAGCTGCCCATAGTTTGTTTGGCATAACTACCATTCTAATAGTAGATCTGTAAGTTACTAGTGATTCAAGGTCAGTCAATGTTTTAACTTTTTCTTTAGATCTATCTCCATTATCTTTCTTGTAAACAACTGTTTCTATATTTCCGGTTTCATAGTTTGTTTTAAGTTTAGCTTTGAAATAAGAAGGTCTAAATTGAACAGTAGAAGATTTAGCATCTTCACCATCACCATCAGAATCAGAATCGGAATCTTCAATAGTTTGTACCATTGATTCTCTAACTAGAGGTTGGTATTCCCATCCTTTAGCAGATTTCTTTGATCCGAAAATCTTTTCTCTCATTTCATCACTATCCATAATTTTATCTAGTTCAACCAAACTTTGTTTAAAAGTTTTGACATCAGATGAAAAATCTTCATTCAAAGGTACTTTAATGAAAGATCTTTGAGAATCATCTTTGTAATATTCACCGGCTCTAGGAATACCGTAAGTTTCCAATTGAATCTCAGGAGTTTGTAGGAAAGGTTGTTTATCACCATATCTTACATATGCTATTTTTTGTCCTTTAGATCTTTTGTTTTCCTCAAGGTCAGTAAAGTTGACCATTGAAGGTTGGAATTTATTGAATTTAATTGTCATTGTGTTTTTGCTCATTATTGCTTTTATTTTGATACTATAATTATGAAGTTTTTGTTTAAATATTTTAAAATTCAACTTTTTTTAAATAAGATACTCAATAACCTTATATATAATAGGTTAAATATTGCTCCATTTAAGAAAATATTATGTTTATATATAAATAATGTCTTATTTAACAAATAAACCAACTAACGAAGAATTAGTTAAATGGTCTAAAAACAAATTAATAAACCCTAGATCTGGAAGAAAAATAACTCAAACTGGTAAAATTTACAAAATATTAGAAAAATCTCTTAAAAATACAAATATGCCTAAACTAGTTGAAATTATTGATACTTATAGAGATTTCAGAGGTAAGAACATAGATCCAATATTATTAGAAGAATTACCAGTTGAAGGCTATGAAAACAAAAAATACTTTAAATTTAAATTTAAATGGAATCCTTATACAGGAGAAAGAGGAGAAATTGATACTAATGGTTATTTAGCATTCGATCCAGATACTCTAATTCATTTCTTTTATTCAAATAGAACTAATTATTTATGGGAAACATCTAATAATGATTACACTGGATATTATGGAGATGCTGTTGGTAATGGACCAAATTTTGAAATTATAGGTAGAGGCAAACATCCTGATTGGAATTTATTCAGATTACCAATTGTAGATTGTTATTTAATTAAAGATCATTGTTATCAATCTGTTACTATGGGCCCTTTACTTGAAGAAAGAGAAATTAAAGAAATAGACAAATTAGCTAAAAAATATAAGAGTAATTATAAAAATAAATTTAATATGAAAAGACCATCGTTACATAAATTATATCAATTATATCAAGAAGCTATTAATCCTAATCCAGATATTGGTATACCTGATAATGTAATCCCATTTGTAGATGAAAACTTTGTAAAAATAAAAAAACATAATGCAAATGTAGATGCTGTCAAAAAACTGATAAAGATATAAGTATTTGGGAT
>ERZ807291.4290-NODE-4290-length-19057-cov-6.773498_pt1 | contig 19057 bp, 17 predicted proteins | sample MGYA00521257_ERZ807291 | MGnify/ENA primary metagenome ERZ807291 (study PRJEB31413, sample SAMN03169783) | marine metagenome | biome: Marine; feature: Water; material: Subsurface seawater | place: North Sea | collected 2011-04-28 | depth 1 m m ... | reverse complement strand
GTCATCGCTCACAGCTAAAACATGTCGCACACCTGACATGGAACGGGCGACATCAGCGTCGAAGCCGACGCGTTTTCCACCGTGCACTGGGCAGGCATGAATAGCGGCATGCAGCATACCTGGCAACTTAAGGTCTGCTCCGTAGCGCAGAGCTCCCGTAACCTTGTCAGCTGTATCTAGTCGCGGCATTGGCTTGCCGACAATAGTCCAATCGGCGGGATCTTTGAGGGTGACTTCAGTCGGTGCCTCGAGCGTTGCAGCGAGCCTTGCGACCGACCCGAAGGTAGTACTCTTGCCGCTAGGCAGGTGATTAATAAGGCTATTGTCAGCGGTGCACTCCGCCGGAGGTACATTCCACGTCTGCGCCGCTGCCGCTATTAGAAGCTCACGGGCAACCGCACCGCCTTCGCGCACATATTGATGACTATCGCGGATGCCGCGACTACCTCCGGTAGAAAAGCTACCCCAAGGTCGCTTGCGTGCAAGGCTCTGTCCCGGCGAGGGAAATTCCCAGCTGACTTTACTCCAGTCACACCCCAGCTCTTCTGCCACTAATTGAACCAAGCCCGTCAGTGTTCCCTGCCCCATTTCACTGCGGGCAACCCGGACAATGACGGTGTTATCTTCATTAACAACCACCCAGGCGTTAATTTCCTCGTTGGCATCCGGGGTGCTGTCGGCCTGTATCGCGCCTAGCGGCAGAGATATACCTACGGCAAAACCAGCGGCGGCAGTTGCGCTACCAATAACGAAGCGGCGTCGGCTGACGTCCACACTTAATGTATTTTTCTTCATATTAGCGGTCACGCTTTTACCTCCGTCGCCAGCTCTGCGGCGCGGTGAATACCTTGGCGTACACGAGCAAACGTGCCGCAACGACAAATATTGGTAATGCGCTGGTCTATATCACTATCAGTCGGCTGAGGCGTTTCACTGAGCAGCGCCGCCGCTGCCATAATCATACCCGGCTGACAGTATCCGCACTGAGGTGTATCCAGTTCGACCCATGCCCGCTGCACGGGGTGATCGCCATTGGCAGACAGTCCCTCGATCGTTGTGATTTTTTTACCCGTTGCAGCACTCACAGGTAAAACGCAACAGCGTGTTGCAACACCATCCACGTGAATAGTGCAGGCACCACACTGGGCAATGCCACACCCGTACTTAGTGCCAGTCATATCTAGATGATCTCGCAATACCCAAAGTAGCGGCGTTGATGGATCTACATCAACGTCTACTGTCTCACCGTTAATCGAGAGCTTTGGCATAGGTATGACCTCCAGTACATAAGTTAAAAGCCTTGAGACACGAGTGTAGCGCCTCGCAACAACTTGCGCAGTTAATTCCTCGGGCCACCGCGATTCCTTGGGCCACAGTACTTCTTTGGGCCACAGTAAAAAGCATCCCGAGGGCGACGTTACGTCTTGTAAGTCGAATAGTGTACGCTTAGCCAAAAGAAATATAGCCGATAAGCTCTTTGATCAACGCACTATGAGAACTTTCCCGTGAAACAAACGATTAGCGATGCCCTAGCATGGATAGCTTTTAACGCGCTCATACTATGGCTGATGAGTCTTGTGGTCGGCATTAGCGGCTATTGGGAAATTTATGAGCAGCTCGCCGCGTTTATTGACACTATTCGAGGCTGCAATTCGGGGCATTGTTCAGTGCAAATGTCGCTTGAGGGAACGTCTACCGATCCAATTTGGTTTGGCATTGATCTTTCCTTTATGAGCGAACTCCGATTCCCTGCATTTTTGACGTGGTTTGTTATCGTTATTTTTCAATCATTTTTCGTTGGGCACTTTCGACTCAAGCCGTGGAAAACATTAGTCGCCATCGATGACGCCGGCCAATCGTAAGCCCAATGCAAACACCTTTGTTCGATAATGGCTTCGAGGCCCCTCAACAATTGATCGCGCCCAATGACGGCGGCGACGTTCGCCTTCATCCACAAATTATCGATCAAGACTCCGCCAACCAGTTTTTAGCCGAGCTCACACAGACTATTAAATGGGAACAGCGAGCGATTACGGTTTACGGAAAACGCCACCTTCAGCCCCGTCTTATCGCTTGGCATGGCGATCCCGGTATACGTTATCGCTATTCCGGAGATACCTTGATCGCGGAACAGTGGACGCCTGCCTTGCTCGCCTTGCGTGCGCTATGCGAACGCGAGTGTGGAGTGGCATTTAATAGCGTATTACTTAACCGTTATCGAGACGGGCAAGATGCTATGGGCTGGCACGCCGATAATGAGATAGAACTGGGCGATAAACCTGTTATTGCGTCGGTCAGTTTGGGAGAGGCACGTCGCTTTGACTTGCGACATAAAAAAAGCCGAGAGAAACGCTCTGCACGACTTCCACATGGCTCTTTGTTAGTTATGGCCGGCGAGACGCAGGTTTACTGGGAGCATCAGATTGCACGCAGCAGAAAAGTTGTGGACGAGCGGATCAATCTCACGTTCCGTCATATCGCGACATGAATACGAGTGTAAGCCTCGATCTTATTGGATTTAAGACTATTGGGGTAAGGGGTTAGTTATCATGGGTGGGTTATTTCGACAAACAAGCGCGTACGCAGTGAGCGTATTGTTCACTGCGCTCGCGCACGGGGCACCAAGTCTTGAAACTATTATGCAGGATCCAGATTGGATCGGCCCACCCGTAGAAGCGGCCTGGTGGCAGTTTGGCGACGACAGCTATGTCTATCAAACTAAGGCGCAAGGCAATGACACGCGCGAGCTTTATCGCTGGCGCGCAGGCCAATCAGCCGCAGAACAACTTGCCGATGAAAGCTACCTCATTGACGGTCCTAGACCCCAGTTAAGTGCCAACGGGCAATGGCTTCTAAGCCTTCAAGAAGGCGTGCTTATGCTGCGCTCGCTGACAACTGGAGCGCTGAAACCGCTCTATGTAGGGCGTGACGCAGTAAGGCGCGCTCACTTTGGGAGCGACGGTGCGGCCATCTTTTTCTTCACCCAGGGTCAGTGGTGGCGGACTAGCGTCACTGGAGAAACTGCGCACCCAATCACTGATTTGCGTTTCGAGGCACCGCCATTCACACCTGCAGATGACCTAGAGGTTGAGCAGCTGGCGCTTTTCTCTACCCTGGAAAAGCGGCGCAGAGAACAAGAATTGGCCCACGAAAAAGCGATTAAACGCTCACAAGGTAGTGCGAATTTAGCGGCAGCACCTTGGTATCTCGGCGATGACTATCAAGCCAGCTCATCACAGCTATCAGCCGATGGCCGGTGGCTCGCTGTGGCCGTGCAAAGTGGCAATGATACCAGCGGCAAAGAAGACAAAATGCCCCACTACGTGACCCGTTCGGGCTATGTGGAGGTAGAGGATGTTCGTCGACTAGTTGGGAAGAACCCTCCCCAGCCCCAGCAAGTGTGGTTACTAGACCTGCATACCCGCGAGCGCTACGCGCTGGATCTTTCATTTTTATCGGGTCGCGACGACGATCCACTGGCCGAACTCAAAGAGGCGCAAGGCTTGAGTACCTATAACGCCAAGTCCTTACGCCCGTTATCAATCGATGGCCTTGTTTGGCACCCTGAAAAGCCAGAACTCCTCATCCAGACGATCGCACTTGATCACAAAGATCGCTGGACCGTCCGGGTTAGGGCAGAAGATCTGGATCTGAAAGAGATAGACCGCTATCAAAACCCAGCGTGGGTAAGCTGGGATCTCAATGACGTAGGCTGGGTGCCCGGCACTGACACAGTCTGGCTCATCAGTGAAAAAAGTGGTTATGCCCACGTTTATACGGTAACTACGAATGGTGAAATTCACCCATTGACCCAAGGAGAGTTCGAAGTTCGCGACGTCGCATTTAGTGCCGACGGCACAACACTGTATGCACTCAGCAATCGCGAGCATCCCAGCGAGTGGGACGTTTACCGTCTCGACATAAATTCCGGAAGCTATACCCAAATAACTGCATTAAAGGGCGTGGAAAGTTTTCAGCTACACCCTACACAACCCTCACTTTTAGTGCGGCATTCGGGTAGTTACATACCAGCACAAGCGACCGTGGTTGATGTCGCTAGTGGCAATTTATCGCGCAGTACCGACACCCGCACGGATGCCTATCGTGAAAAAGAATGGCAAATGCCGACGTTTGTGGGCATACCGTCTACCCACGGCGCGGAGCAGCCTATTTGGTCAAAATTTTACCCGGCCAATCCTAAATTTGAAGGACCTCGTCCTGCAGTGATGTTCGTGCATGGCGCCGGCTATACCCAAAACACCCACCACAAATTTCCCTATTACTTTCGCGAGCAAATGTTCCACAACTTACTGACTGAGCGGGGCTACCATGTTCTAGACATGGATTACCGTGCCAGCAAAGGATACGGACGCGATTGGCGGACAGCAATCTACCGGCACATGGGCAAGCCCGAGCTCGAAGACTACATTGACGGTGTGAATTACTTGGTAGCTCAGCACAATGCCGACCCTAAGCGCATTGGTATCTATGGCGGTTCATACGGTGGATTTATGGCCTTCATGGCCATGTTTAATGCCCCCGACGTGTTCGCGGCGGGTGCGGCGCTGCGTCCCGTCACCGATTGGCGCCACTATAACCACGGCTACACCTCGCGCATATTAAATACACCTGAGGTCGATCCCGAAGCACACCGGCGCAGCTCGCCCATCGAGTTTGTTGAGGGTTTTTCTGGGCATTTGCTAATCAGTCATGGGATGTTAGATGACAATGTTTTCTACAAAGACTCTGTTCGCTTGGTTCAGCGTCTTATCGAGCACCGCAAGACCCATTGGGAGCTCGCTTCATATCCCCTCGAGCCTCATAGCTACATTTATGAGGAGAGTTGGCTCGATCAGTATCGACGCATACTTAAATTATTTGAAACCGCTATCGGCGACCCCGGCCACTAAGTGGCCGGAATTTAACGACTAGATGATGGGGTAAACCAGACGGGGCTGGCGTAAGCGCGATCTTGGACTGTGAGTTGCGTTCCTTCTGGTGCTTCGTTACCAAACCATGCCATATCATAGGCGGGCCAGCGGGGCTGGGGAATCTCAATGACACGCACATAGTAAAAAGCTTTAACGGATTGATCAAAATCAGGATCGCGCCATACCGTAGCCAACTGAAGGGCGCCAATCGTATTGCTATAACGCGCGTGCTGTAAATCGACGGTGCTTCCCACAGGGGTATCGCAGCGTCCGTCCGCATCAATCATCCGACCATCAGAGACAGCGACGTCGTAGACACGCTCTTGTAGCTTGCCATCGCTGGTAACCCAGCCTTTAACCACTTGAATACGATCGAGGTTAGCGCCCTGCGCATCGCGGTTAGCCATAATCATAAGAGTCGGCGTTATATCATCGCTAGAGGCTTCATCGAGCGCATTTTTAAATGGCGGAGTCAACGATGGTGGGGGCAGGTCAGCGCCCATAGGAACGCCTCGGGCTTGCCCCAACTGAACCCAATTCGGGCTCATTAAATCCGCCTCGGTAAAATCCCAGCCGGCAAACAGGCGAACCGTGAGTCGGCTACCCGTTGTCGCAAACACTTCGCGTCTTGCAAACGCATCCCATATAGCTTCACGCGTATTATCTGTTGCCCATACACCGGCTAAACCTGAGGCGCCGAGATCCTTAACCATCAGCGAAAGCTCCGCATGAGGAGCCTCGATAAGTGCCGCATCTAAACGCGCAGCGGATGGCTCCACACTTGGTGCTTTATTGAAGTTATTCTCCTCGCGCGACGAGGGTAAACCGGTGTGTGCATCGGTACTGCCAATCATTCCAAACTTAAATGGATTCACCCCCAGCGCTTGCTCCTGACGCAACCCTTCTTGCAAGGCGTAACGGGCATACTCCGCTGGAAGCATCGCCTCAGTCTTCGCCGTCTTGCCACTTAAATTACCGGCATCCATGATTTCAAAATCGGCAAAAGCGTCGTCTGGGGACAGTAAAGGATGAGACTCACTAGTCCCTTTCATCTGAGTCACTTCAACAATGGGCTCATAGTAAGCACGAGTCTCAGCATAAGATCGATCAATCGGCTGGCCGTCATCAACCGTTTCAGTCGCGAACATTGTACCGTTGGATAAATTAGCGTTGTGGGGAATGGCTAGCACTCGACCACCGGTAGTCTGCTCGTACGCCGTTAAATAAGCCCACAGGTCTTCTGGATTGATTGAATCATATTTCGAGTAAGGCAGAACTTGCTGTGTTCGCTCGGCGCCATCGCGAAAAATGACCACGCGATGCATGTTGTCGCCCCCCGGGTGCGAGGTCCATTCAAAGCCGTGCAAAGTGGTAAAAGCGCCCGGCTGATAGTATTGGTCAGCCATATTAGTCACGTACCGCCAAGCCACTTGGGCCATGGTGGGCTCGTTAATCAAGTCCGTGTTGTCGGCCCGCAACCATTCGATGAATGCCTGATAGCCATCACCGCCTTTTACCATGTCATGCCATTTTCGACCCTGTGGGTTCGCCAAAAGCAGCGGGTCAGATCGACGAATGAAATCCGCTAAACCTAGGTTCTCTGCGTGATCTGCAACGACAACAAAATCTAGGGGAGTCTGCAGCTTAAACGCCAATCCCGAATGGCTAGGCACTTCATCGCCTCGCGCTGCTTGGTACGCTTTATCGGGGCCAACTGACGCGCCACCCATGCCCACATCGGTAGACCATGACGAATGCAGGTGAGTATCGCCAAACAGTACTCGCTTATGAGGGGCAGCATCGATATAAGGGGAATAATGCTCGCCTCGAGATTCGGCGTTACTATTTATAGCGACGCAGCTCATGGCGACGCAGCCAAAAATAAAGCTGGCTACCATGACAATTTGCGCGTTTAAGCGAGGGAGAACGTTCATTACGGCGACTCTGAGCATCTAGTTGATAATCCACAAGCGCATTGCACTTAACGAGTGGGCTTGGCCCATACACATGAGCGTCTCGCCTCTATACGATGTTCATGGGGGTTATAAAATTCCCAAAACCTTGATTAATGTCAGGCCTACAACGTATCGTGCTCGTCACTTTACGTGGAGCAAGCACTATGCCCTCAGCTTTTCCGCCCTGCCCTGACTGCCAATCGCCCTATACCTATCAAGATTTAGAAAAGCTGCTATGCCCGGAATGTGGCCACGAATGGCAACTCGACGACGTTGAACACGCTGAGCACGAGCCTGTAGTTAGAGACTCAAATGGGAATCAGCTCAACGACGGCGATTACGTGACACTCATAAAAAATTTGAAAGTGAAGGGGACTTCGTCTGTCGCCAAAATCGGTACCAAGGTAAAAATCAATCGACTTGTCGATGGTGATCACAACATTGACTGCAAGATTGAGGGCATCGGCCAAATGATGCTCAAATCCGAATTTGTAAAACGAGCGTGACCTCTCAACAGCGCAACGCAGGTCATTCAGCCCGCGCACGCCTGAACACGGGATGAGCATCGTGTCGTGCCGGTTGCGCCTGCCACAGAGAGTTCACTGATGAGTGGCGCTCACTACATGCTGCTCAGTGCCTTCGGATTCGCCGTCATGGGCGCGCTCGTTAAAATTGCAGGAGCCGCCGACATTTCGCTCCTGCAAATCATCGCCGTTCGAGCGGCAGTATCGATCGCACTCTCCTTAGCAGCTATTCGCCGAGCCGGCAGGCATCCTCTCGGCGAGCGCCGGGGCTGGTTACTCGCGCGAGGCGTTGTGGGCTTTGCGTCATTAACCTGTGTTTACTACGCGGTTTTACATCTTCCCTACGCACAGGCCACACTACTTCAGTACCTACATCCGGTTTTCACATCGGCACTCGCTTTTCTCATTCTTCGTGAGATACCCGGTTTCCCCACCGTCGCGTGCGTAGTACTCAGCTTACTGGGCTTACTTGCCATGGTCGCACCTGCCTTTGCCACAGACGCGAATACACTTGATTGGGTAGCCATATGTGCGGGTCTGGCCGGCGCATTTGGTAGCGGCCTGGCCTATACCATTGTGCGTAAACTGGCCGTGACAGAGCACCCATCGGTCATCGTTTTATACTTCCCCATGGTTTGCTTACCCGCCGCGACCCTGATCGGCTGGAACGACTTTATCTGGCCTACCTGGGACCTCTGGCTCGTACTGTTAGGAGTGGGAGTTTTCACGCAAGTTGGCCAAATAGGCCTGACTAAGGCCATGCAAACCGACTCAGCAAGTCGTGCAACAAGCTTAAGCTACGTGCAAATTATTTTTGCCGCCCTGCTCGGACTCGTGTTGTTCAGTGAAATCCCTGATATCGGAACCATTGTGGGGGGCTGTTTGATCATGATGGGGGCACTTGCCAACATGCTATTGCATCGTCGCGATTCAAAGAGCTGAGAAAAGAGGGTTTAACCAAGGCCGAATTCCAACCGTGCCAGCTCCCTAAATGAGACTTAAACGCTTTTTCAATGTAGGTTCACTGAGTGTCTCAATGAAATTTGTGAGTGGTTTATGCACGTAGTCGAAAAGTACCTCGCGTATGGCTCCATTGATAACCACATGCATGAAAGGGCGACCCTAAGACTTAGACATGAGCCAGATCCCGCAGCCGATCATGGCGCCACCAAACATCTGATACGTTGAAAATGACGCCCCCAAAATTGGGATGGACAGCAACGCCGTAAACAGTGGCACCAAGAACAGGTACCCCGATGTTACTCCCGCCCCGCCCAATCGAAGTGCCGCAAACCAGAGCCCAAAGGAAACAATCGAAGCGGGGACGACTAGCCAGCTAAGTGCTAACCATTCGCTTAAGCTCGCGACCGCCAAAGCAGGCCGTGCAAGCAACAGCTGGAGGAGTAATACCTCACAACCGCCGATCAACATTTGCCAGCCATTTAAGCTCCAGCCTGAAACCCCAAAGTCGACCCTCTTGGTATAAAGCGTAGCAAGTGCCCAGGCAATCGCTCCCAAAATAACGAATGCAGCCCATAAAGGCTGGTCAGCTTCTCGTGAAGAGAAACCGCCTCCTACAACCATGGCTACGCCTAGGACACCCAAAAAGAGGCCAGCTAATTGGGCGCGCGCAGGCATTTTTCGATCTAACGCTGCACCAATACCCACGACCCACAATGGCATCGTCATGGTGATAAGGGAAACAACAGCGGCGCTTAAATAGTCTAACGCGGAAAAGCAGATAGCAAACAAAGCTGCGCTTTGCAGAGAACCTACAATGACTATGCCTTGAAGTCCTTGCCACGAGTTCGGCATCTGAAGCTTTCCTAGCACTTTTAGCCAGATTAGAGCGATCAAACCTGCAGCTATAAACCGGCTAGCGACGAGCGCAATTGGGTCCGCACCGGCCACAATAAGTACTTTTCCGGCGACAAAGGCTGACGCCATGAGCATAGTTGCGATGATCAGTAATAGGTAATAACGCATGCGGTGCCCTCGGTATTCAACACATGTGAAGCAGAGTAAGGGTTTCGTGGGATGGTCGTCTGAGGCACTATAAAGCAGCAGGGATAATACGATAATAAAACTTAAGGGGCTTGTGCGTATGGCAGATCTTCTGGAGCTTTCAGCAAACGTCATCGACGGACGAGTTGATCTTGAGGAGTCAGGGCCGCTAAATCGGATCAATCACCAGCTGTCTGAACTGAGCGATGGCCTCGCTGTCGTAGAAGCATTTTCACATTGCATCGCTTTTAAAACCGACGAAGGCCTCGTGGCGTTTGACACATCCAACGAGCAAGGCGGCCAACGCTGTGTCAAAGCTATCCGCCAGTGGTCTGACCAGCCGTTTCACTCAGTGGTATTTACTCACGGCCATATTGATCATGTCGGTGGCTGTGGCGCATTTTGTAGCGAAGGTCATCGGCCAAGTATCGTGGCTCATGAGAATGTCTTGAAACGCTTTGAACGCTATCGCATGACCAACGGCTACAACCATGTCATCAATGAGCGTCAATTCGGACAGTTCAAACGCCGAGGTTATGACCTAGCGGGCGAGGCGCAGTTTTTACCGACCACTACGCCCGACCCCGACGTGATCTATCAACAACAACACCGCCTGCATGTCGGCGGTTTAGATTTTGATTTACACCATGCTCGCGGTGAAACTGATGACCATACTTGGGCATGGATTCCATCGCAAAAAGCGATCTGTGCGGGCGACTTTTTTATCTGGGCGTTCCCCAATGCAGGCAACCCACAAAAGGCCCAGCGCTATCCTAGAGAGTGGGCACAGGCGCTGCGTGACATGGCAGCGATGGAGCCAGAGTTATTTCTCCCTGCCCATGGCTTGCCGATTCAGGGAAAAGAACGCATTGCCCGTGTGTTAGACAGCGTAGCGACAGCACTCGAATTCCTAGTCGAACAAACTCTGACGCTCATGAATCAAGGTGCAAGACTGAGCGATATTATTCACTCTATTCCCATGCCTCGCTCGCTCACCGACAAGCCTTGGCTTGCGCCCGTTTACGATGAGCCAGAATTTGTTGTTCGGAATCTATGGCGACTGTACGGCGGCTGGTACGACGGCAACCCCGCGAACCTGAAACCAGCGCACGATACGCAGCTTGCTGGCGAAGTGGCGCGTTTAGCAGGTGGCGCCGTGCTGCTCGCGCGTCGCGCGAGTGAACTCGCCGACACTGATATTCGAAGTAGCTGCCACCTCATCGAGATGGCTAGCCTCGCCGAGCCCAAGAATACTGACATTCATCGGCTACGATCAGATATTTATCAACGCCGACGAGCCGGTGAGACATCGCTCATGGCTAAGGGCATCTTTGGCTCCGCAGCTAACGAGTCGAAAGCGAAAATAGAGCCCGATGGTTAGGTGAAGTCAGCGGGCAAGTCACTCATACTCAATAACCGCCATCAGGCACTCTAAGGACAGATCAATACCATGTTCAAGCTAGATCCGCGCCTCAAAGCCGACACCCACTTCATTCTACAGTGGCCCTTAAGTCAGGTATTACTGATGGATGACAGGCGCTATCCATGGCTTATTCTTGTGCCAGCGCGTTTTAATATCTCGGAGCCTTTCGATCTCGCCGCTGAGGAGCAAGCACTCTTATCGCGTGAAACGATGGTCTTGGGAGAGTTCATGAAAGAAAATTTTGCCGCCGACAAAGTCAATATCGCAGCGTTAGGCAACGTTGTGCCGCAGCTCCACGTGCATGTAATTGCGCGGTTTGAAGATGACGATACCTTTCCCAGTCCAGTATGGGGGTTAGGGCAGGCTGAGCGCTACGAGCTAAGCGCGCGAGCGTCGCTGGTCGAAACACTACAGGTTCGCTTGAAAGGCATTGATCCGTAACGGCACCCGCTTACCGAAAGGAGCTTTACTGAACCATGGGTCATTGCATAAAGACTCCCGTAACATAACCCTCTCCAAAACGACCCAATCCATAGTGACATAGCCTTACAATTGCGTATCGGCCCGATCCAGTGGGCTCCACACTTGGTATTCCATGACAACCATGACTTTGCTCTCGAACCGAATGGTGTACTTACTGGCCTTTGCATCGGCGGTAGTCACTGCTAATGCTTACTACATTCATCCTATTATCAGCCGAGTCGCGACATCATTGGACGTATCTACAGCGCTTGTAGGTATCGTGCCCGCGTTAAACCAGATCGCGCTCGCTCTAGGCGTTCTGCTACTGCTTCCTTTGGGTGATCGAGTGAACAATCGATCGTTGGTAGCTGTTTGCCTGTCAATTCAGGTCATCATGCTCGGAATCATGGCCACGGTGAATGATTTTTGGACGTTTACTGCGGCGTCGACCGTGCTCGGCTTTTTTACTATTACGCCCTATTTACTCCCCGCATATGCGTCAAAGCACGTCGAGCCGAGGCGCTTAGGCTTTGTGACAGCGGTGCTGACATCGGGGGTTATTGCAGGGGTGCAACTGTCTCGCTTGACCTCGGGCGTGCTCGCAGAGACGATTAGCTGGCACGCCGTCTACTGGCTTGCCGCGGGCATGATGAGCATATCTGCCGTAGCCCTGCCCATGCTGATGACAGAAAATGCGCGCAGCGCGTCATCAATGCAGCGGCTACCCTACCCCGTGCTTCTAATGTCACAGTTCAAATTGCTTGCAGCAGTGCCCAACGTGTTCATTTCAGGGATTATTCAAGGCTGTAACTTCGGCATTTTCCTCGTGATTTGGATGGGTATTAGCCTGCATCTCACCAGTGACGCCATGGGTTATGGTACCGATTTAGTGGGCTATTTAACCGCCTTTTCGGCGGTTGGTTTGTTAACCACCGCGGGACTCGGTAAATGGGCCGATAGATTAGGTGCGGAACGTGCAAGAATGATAATGGCCTCGATCCAGTTCGGTGGAATTGCACTGTATTCCCTGGCGGGTACTCATTGGCAATGGCTCGTTCTGCCGCTGCTAATTACCAGTATCGTAGGACCGATGATAGATGTGACTGGCCGAATGACAGGCCTTAAACATCAAGCAGAAAACCGCTCCCGCCTAATGAGTGTGTATGTCGCGCTCATGTTCGTCGGTGGCGGTGCGGGCAGTTGGTCGGGTACGGCAAGTTACGCGGCGTTTGGCTGGACGGGGATAGTTACCCTCGCGCTCACTCTCTCATTGGTGGTGATGGGACTTTCGTACGGACAATATCGTAGGGCCAATATCATAGGCCCAATATCATAGAGACAAGCTGATCCCTCCAAGCTAGGCGCTATATTTGGCAATCAACGCATGCAAGTCCTCATCCGACAGTCGATCGCGCCCGCCGGCATAGCTGGCCCCGAATTGCTGATACATTTCCGCATTAATTCGGTTAGCTTTGCCATTATCTCTCTCGGCCACTAACCTGCCCGGCACACCCGCAATTACTGAGTTCTCGGGAAACACCGAGTTTTCGGTCACGATCGTATTACCTGCGACAATAGAATTAGCGCCAATTTTCGCGCCGTCCATAATCGTTGCGTTAATGCCGATAAGACAGCGGTCACCAATTTCACAGCCATGTAATGTCGCGTGATGCGTAATGGAACAGTCTTCCCCGATAACAGTCGGCGTCATAGCACCCACATGGATCATGACAAAGTCTTGGATATTGGTTCGCGCACCGATCACAATTTCATGAAACTCAGCACGCGTCACGACATTGGGCCAGATGGACACGCCTGGCCCCACATACACTTTGCCGTATAGCCAGGCACTCTCGTGTATAAACACTGGATTATCTAAGGTAACCGAATCACTAATGTGGCCCATGGACTTCTTCTCTTTATTTATTTGATACGACTATCTTAGCTCAACACATACAGAGATACTTTTTACCTGCAAACCAGCCGGAGTCACCTGCAAGCCAGTCCGAGTGCGAAAGGCCTGTAGGGTCTGAAACTATTTTCACCATGCATGAACGCGGCGCTTGCGCTAGAGTGTCGACCTTTCTTTCAACGGCCATTGCACACCCGCATGCGTACCCGACACACTGCCGAGATCACCGGACAAGCCAGTCGCGAGCTGTTACCCAAGCTATGGCGGAGACTTGCGCCTATTTTTCGTGAAAATAGGCGACGGGTATTGCTAGCTCTCACCTTCCTACTCGCGGCCAAAGGCGGTCTCATCGCCATTCCTTTTTTGTTAAAAGCGCTCGTCGACGGACTCGATAGCACATCGCAGTCGCCCATGACGCTAATACTGCTGCTAGTGCTTGCATATGGTGGCGCCCGACTTGCCAACACACTATTTGCAGAGCTGCGCGATACCCTGTTCGGCCAGGTCACTGAACGGGCAATGCACAGAATTGGCTTGCAAGTGTTTCAGCATGTGCACAGTCTGGATCTCGATTATCACCTTAATCGCCGCACCGGTGGTCTAGCGCGCGATATCGAAAGAGGCACCTCAGGCATCAGCTTTTTGATGCGCTTTTTCATTTTTAATATTGCGCCCACGCTGTTTGAGATCAGCATGGTGGCCGGTATTTTGTGGTTCAGTTACGGCGCTCAGTACGCCGCAGTAATCGTCGTTTCGGTACTCGGTTACGCGCTGTTTTCATTTCGAGCGACTCACTGGCGAACGCGTTTCGTGCGCGAAGTGAACGATGCTGACTCCAAAAGCAACACGCGCGCGGTCGATAGCCTACTGAACTATGAGACGGTCAAGTATTTCACCAATGAAGACTATGAGGCGCGACGCTACGACGAATCGTTAGATGTATGGGAGAACGCACGCCGACGAAATCGGCTATCGCTCTTTGCCCTTAACAGTGGACAAGCATTGATCATTGCTCTGTCTCAGACTGCGATGCTGGCGATGGCTGCCTGGGGTGTACAGCGGGGTGAGCATACGCTAGGAGACTTTGTGCTGATCAATCAATTTATGTTGCAGCTCTTTTTACCGCTGGGCTTTCTCGGTTTTGTTTACCGAGAAATAAAGGCATCCCTTGCGAGTATCGAAAGAATGTTTGGCCTTCTCGATCAGTCCTCTGCTGTAGTCGACCTGCCACAGGCGCCTGCACTGCAGGTTCAGCGAGGCGCTATACGTTTTGATACCGTTAATTTCCGTTACGACAATGGTCGAGAGGTGCTTAAGAATGTGTCCTTCGAGATTGCTGGCGGTGAGACTGTAGCCGTTGTCGGTGCAAGCGGCGCCGGAAAATCGACACTGGTAAAAATGCTTTTTCGTTTCTACGACCCCGTACAGGGCACAGTAAGCATTGATGGACAAGCGATTAACGCCGTCAGCCAACGTTCATTGCGGCAAAACGTCGCAATCGTTCCCCAAGACTGCGTGCTATTTAATGACTCACTGAGAGAAAATATCCGCTACGGCCGCCCGCAAGCCAGCGATGACGAGGTCGCGTCAGCGGTTAGCGCAGCTCACCTCGATACCTTCGTAAATCGCCTACCTGAAGGACTCGACACCGTAGTCGGCGAGCGCGGGCTAAAACTTTCGGGCGGAGAGCGACAGCGGGTAGCGATAGCTAGAGCCGTCCTAAAAGGTGCGCCTATTTTAGTTTTTGATGAGGCCACGTCGAGCCTCGATAGTCAGTCCGAGCAAGCTGTATTGAGCGCATTCCGGGAGCTCGCTGGGCATCACACAGCGCTAGTTATCGCACACAGACTTTCGACCATCGTGGATGCCGACAAGATTGTCGTCCTGTCCGATGGCGAAATTGTAGAACAAGGCAGCCATAACCAACTGCTCGATAAGGGGGGCCATTATGCGTCACTCTGGCAGGCACAGCAGGGGGTTCAAGCGTGATCATTTTCGAAGACATCGCCTTACGCCGGGGCACTAAATTACTTTTTGAGGGGGCTAGCGCCACGTTACAACCCGGGCAAAAAATCGCATTGATCGGCGCTAATGGTTGCGGAAAATCAACGCTGTTCGCCATGCTTTTAGGCGAGTTACTCCCCGATAGCGGTGATATTCGTGGTATGGGTTCGCTTCGTATTGCCCACATGGCACAAGAGGTCGAGCTGGGTGACTACAATGCGCGCGATTATGTTACCGCAGGCGATAAGCACGTCTATGAGCTGCTGACCGCGGCGCATGCCGCTGAGCAGGCCCACGACTTCGATAAAGCCGCTGTTTTTCACCAAGATCTTGAAGCAGTTGACGGCTACAGCGCTCCGCGTCGTGCCGAGCAGCTGTTATTGGGTCTGGGCTTCACTGCCGACCAAGTGAGTAACCCCATCACGCAGTTCTCTGGCGGCTGGCGCATTCGACTTAATCTAGCACGCGCACTAATGACACCCTCAGACTTATTGCTGCTTGATGAACCCACAAACCACCTAGACTTAGACGCGACGCTTTGGCTCCAAGGGTGGCTTCAGAGCTACCGAGGCACGCTGCTCATGATCTCTCACGACCGAGACTTCATCGATGCCACCTGCGAGCGAGTCATGAAAATCTCCCACCAGCAGTTAGATCTCTATAAGGGTGGCTATTCAGATTACGAGCGCCAACGCGCCGAGCACATGAGCCAGCAGCAGGCGTCCTTTGAAAAGCAGCAGCGGCGGGTGAAGGAAATCGAAGATTTTGTGCGCCGCTTCCGCTACAAAGCAACAAAAGCACGGCAAGCGCAAAGCCGCATTAAAGAGCTTGAGCGCATGCAGACCCTTGCACCTGCGCACCTTGATTCTCCCTTTGAATTCCAGTTTCCCGCGCCAGGCAAAAGCAGTGACCCTCTGCTAACTCTGGACGAGGCGGACTTGGGCTACGGCAGCACCTCCATCCTATCCAACATCTCGTTAACACTGCGGCCGGGCGATCGGCTGGGGTTACTCGGGAAGAATGGCGCTGGTAAAACGACCTTACTTAAAAGCCTGACGGGTGATGTTGCGTTGCTTGATGGCCAGCGCATGCCAGGAACACACCTGCGCATCGGCTATTTCGACCAGCAACAATTAAACGTGTTAGATCTGGATGCTAGCCCTCTTCTCCATCTACAGCGGCTGACACCCGATAAGCGCGAGCAACAATTGCTGAACTTTCTCGGCGGATTCAATTTTCGCGGCGATATGGCGACCGGCGTGATTCGATCGTTCTCGGGCGGAGAAAAGGCTCGCCTCGCGCTGGCCATGGTAGTGTGGCAAGACCCTAACCTGTTGGTACTCGACGAACCCACTAACCACTTAGATCTTGATATGCGTCACGCGCTTGAAGTGGCGCTACAAGGTTTCGAAGGGGCGTTATTGCTAGTCAGCCACGATCGACACTTGATGCGCAACAGCGTCGAGCGACTGCTGCTAGTGCATGACGGCGGTGTGCACGAATATGATGATGACCTAGCGGCTTATGAAAAGTGGGTGCTCAGCAAATCCGGAGGCGCGCCCAGCGCTATCGTTACAAGCGCGGATAGCGGGTTATCAAAGAAGCAACTCCGACAGGCAGCCGCAGAGCGGCGCGAAAAGATACGCCCGCTAAAAAGAGCACTAGAAAAGACAGAGAAGCACATCGACGCTTTAAACACTCAGCTCGCTGAGCTGCAAGTAACCCTCGCCGATACTGGTCTTTATGACGAAAACCGCAAGGCGGAGTTGGCCGAACTTCTCAAAAAAGAGGGTGAACTAAAATTGCAGCGCGAGACATTAGAGGCAACATGGCTCGAGCAGCAAGAGACTATTGATGCCTTGGAATGCGATTAGCCTGGCGTCGCATTTTTCGGCATCATGTACGAGCATGCGAATCTTATAACGGCATGCTATGAAATTACCACAATACAGTATGGACCACACAATGAGCCGAAGCTTTTATCCACCCGTTCGCACCTTAATGGGCCCCGGGCCCTCTGACGTTTCTCCACGAGTCCTCAGCGCCCTCTCCCGCCCCACCATAGGACATTTAGATCCGCTGTTTGTTGATCTTATGGATGACGTCAAACAGTTGCTGCAGTACGCGTTCCAAACTAGCAATGAGCTGACTATACCCATTTCAGCACCCGGATCCGCAGGCATGGAAGCCGCATTTGTTAACCTCGTCTCACCAGGCGACACCGTTATCGTGTGCCAAAACGGCGTCTTTGGTGGTCGCATGAAAGAGAACGTAGAGCGTATCGGCGCGACGGCGATTATGGTGCATGATCGCTGGGGTGATCCTGTCGATCCACAAAAAGTGGCCGAGGCCTTCAAGGCACATCCTGAAGCTAGCGTGCTCGCTTTTGTACACTCAGAGACGTCCACTGGCGTCCGTAGCGACGCACAAACACTCTGCGCATTGGCTAAAGATCATGGCGCGCTGGCGATTGTCGACGCAGTAACAACCCTGGGCGGTATTGAGCTTTTGGTCGATGCTTGGGGTGCGGATGCTGTTTACTCGGGCACGCAAAAATGCCTGTCTTGCGTGCCAGGTATATCGCCTATCACATTTAGCCCGAAAGCCATTGAACGCATTCAAAACCGCGCAACGAAAGTACAGAGCTGGTTCCTCGATATGCAGTTAGTCATGGGATATTGGGGGGGCAATGCGAAACGCGCTTATCATCACACTGCACCCGTCAACGCCATGTATGCACTGCATGAGTCGCTACTGATGCTGGAAGAAGAAGGCCTGGCCGCAAGTTTTGCGCGCCATCGAAAGAATCACGAGCAACTTGTTGCGGGCCTCGAAAGCATCGGCCTATCTATGGCCGTCGACGCCGAGTGGCGCTTGCCACAGCTAAATTCTGTCCTCATTCCCGAAGGTGTCGATGACGCGGCCGTTCGTGGTCAGCTGTTACAGGACTTTAACTTAGAAATTGGTGCGGGCCTTGGCGAGCTTGCAGGCAAGCAATGGCGGATTGGTTTGATGGGCTATGGTAACAATCCCGTCAACGTGAATCATTGCGTAACGGCTCTCGGCTCGGTACTTAAGCGCTAAAGCTATTGGCGGTTACAGCCGGGTCAGCAGGTAACCCCTCTCATGAACACCCAAGGGATGCTCGGCGGTAAATGACTGCACTCCCCACTGCCATCGGGTTGAAGAAAACAACGTTTGCATAGCACCAATGTCACAGTGAAACGGTGGCCCACCCTCGCCCTCGGTTTGCATAAATAACGCGGCGAGCTGACCGCCGGGCTTCAACCAGCGATGAATTTGCTGCTCATACTCTACCCATTGATCAGGGTGCAGCGCGCATAGGCAGGTCTGCTCATAAACGAGGTCGACGGGGGCTTTAGGTTTCCAAAGAAACATATTCGACTCAATGACATTTCCTTGAAAACCGGCATTTTGCAGCGCAGCGCGCTGGTAGTTGATAGCCGTTTCCGCGAGGTCAATAGCCGTAACCTGCCAACCGAGCTCGGCAAAAGCGAGCACTTCTGGAGATCGACCACAGCCCGGCAAGATCACGTGACCCGGCGATTGTGAAAACTGAGGACGCCATTCATTGAACCCAGGATTCAGGTGATCACGTTCCCAAGCAGTAGTCGCATTTTTATAGCGCTGCTCCCAATCTAAAATTGGCTCCATTATCATCTCTCTCTGGTGGGTACCTCACACACTCCCAAGCTTACAGAGAGTTCGCTTGGTCGAGAATAGAAGCAAATAACTGCGGATCCACATTACCTCCGGACAAAACCACGCCAATACGCTGATGACTTTCCGGCAGTAGGTTTTCCAACATGGCTGCCAAGCCC
>ERZ807291.4282-NODE-4282-length-19111-cov-5.916719_pt1 | contig 19111 bp, 15 predicted proteins | sample MGYA00521257_ERZ807291 | MGnify/ENA primary metagenome ERZ807291 (study PRJEB31413, sample SAMN03169783) | marine metagenome | biome: Marine; feature: Water; material: Subsurface seawater | place: North Sea | collected 2011-04-28 | depth 1 m m ... | reverse complement strand
ACCGAATACGCACACCGTGATTATTACTACAGTGTATCCACTGCTAAATTTATGATTGAGTTAATTACCTTATTAACTATGTTTATATGTACTGGTTATGCTATTCATCTTTATATGGAAGAACAAATAGACGCTATTCAATTTGTATCATTGTTCACGTTGCTTATGGTGTTTAAAGAACGCATGAATTCTTGTGCTAGTCTAGCAAGTGATTCTATCGAACAATTGAGTCGATTGGATGCTGTTGTTGAACCCTTCAAGTCTTTTGAAGATCGTGTTAAAAATATCAAAAAACGATATAAATCAAAAAAAATAGAATTTAAAAAGTTTGATTTTAAAAAAGTATGGTTTCGATATAATAAAGATTTAGACTATGTATTTCAAGACAAAGATGTTGATTTTACTTGCGATAATCATAAAATTATTGGTGTTACAGGAGAATCAGGTAAAGGTAAAAGTTCTATTTTAAAAATTATACTAAAACTTCATTTAATCGAAAAGGGTGAAATTACAATTGATGGTGTTAATTTAAAAGATATTGACCCTGATTATATTCGTGATAATATCACTTATATCAATCAAAATTCTAGACTATTTGATAAGACAGTTTTAGAAAATATATTATATGGGTGCAAAGACGAAAACACGTGTAGAGAACTTTATAAAAAGATTCTTTCTTATCCTAGAATTAAAAACTTGTACAAAAATGTTGATTTGAATAATGATAATGCTGGCTATTCAGGTGAGAAATTATCAGGCGGGCAACGACAAATTGTTAATATTATTAGTGGTCTTGTAAACCCTTCGAAAATCTTAATCTTAGATGAACCTACAAATGCGCTCGATAAACACTTAAAAATGGAATTATTAGAAATTATTAAATATTTTAAACCATACAAACAGTCAATTGTTATAATTACTCACGATAAAGATGTATATGATATATTTGATGAAAAAATAGAAATGTAATAAAAATACGTAAAGGTCTTATAAATATATATATAGTCAATTTATAAGACATATTTAGAATGGATAACGCTACCATATGGAATATTATCAATACTTATTTTCAAGATAATCCAAAAGCTTTAGTACGACATCATATTGATTCGTATAATGATTTTTATAAAAACGGAATATTTAAAATTTTCCGTGAAAAAAACCCAATCGTCCTTTACTCAAATCTTGATCCTGATACAAATGAGTATCTTTCACAGTGTAAAATGTATATGGGAGGTAAAGACGGTTCTAAAATTTATTTCGGTAAACCAGTTATACACGATGAAGGAAACGTTCACTATATGTACCCAAATGAAGCCAGATTACGTAATATGAATTACAGTATGACCATTCATTATGATATTGATGTTGAATTTATTGACCAATTACAACCTGGTGAAACGCCTACCATAATCGGTGCAGAACTAGTAAAACAAGCAAAAGATGGACAAATTACAATGGATAATTATCCCGACGAAGAAGAGAACAATAAACCTAGTCTATTAAAATCAATAAATGGTGATATAGAAAAACAAATAGAAGAAGTAAAACAAGGGGAAATAGATGAATCGCAACTGAAAGAGCAATTAGGCGGTGCAGGTACACCGAAAAAGACAAAAATAAAAAGAAAAAAGAAGGACGAATTAAAATTGGAGATGACTACAAAAGCGGCCGCTAAACTACGTGATGTCTCAGAAACGTCTTTAAAAGGAAATACGCAAACCAGGATTCATACTTTAGAAAAAATATTTCTTGGAAAATTTCCGATTATGCTTCAATCTGAGTTTTGTATATTGAACAATTTACCTAAACATATACGCCATACTATGGGTGAATGCAAAAATGATTTGGGAGGGTACTTTATTGTTGATGGAAAAGAAAAAACAGTAGTTGCACAAGAAAAATTTGCAGATAATATGCTCTATATAAAAAAAGTAGATGATGAAAAATATTTATATTCTGCTGAGATGAGATGTGTTTCAGAAAATGCATCAAAACCCGTTCGTACCTTTTCCGTAAAAATATGTACTCCTACAAACAAATATACAAATAAACAAATTGTTGTTAAAATACCTAATGTGCGCTCACCTGTACCCTTATTTATTGTATTTCGTGCATTAGGTATTATTTCAGATAAAGACATTATTTCTTATTGTTTATTAGACTTGGACAAGTATGAATCTTTAATTGATTTATTTATTCCTAGTGTTCATGATGCATCGACAATTATGACTCAACAAAATGCCTTAAAATATATAGCTTTGTTAACAAAAGGGAAGGGCATAAGCCACGCTCTTGAAATTTTAACCGATTTTTTCTTACCACACGTTGGTGAAACAAATTATATTGCAAAAGCATATGCACTTGGAGATATTGTTTATAGATTAATATCTGTTTACACTGGAAGTGAACTACCTACAGATAGAGATAACTTTAAATATAAACGCATTGAATTGGTTGGTTCATTACTATATGACTTATTTCGCGAATATTGGACAATTCAATTACGTTCCGTTCATTTAGAATTTGAAAAACGTCTATACTACAATCAAGAATTATACGAAAATAATCTATTTGGACTCATTACCCAAAATTACAAAGACGTTTTTAGAGAGCGTGATTTAGAAAAGGGTTTTAAAAAAGCCTTTAAAGGAAACTGGGGTGCACATACACATACAAAACGTATTGGTGCTGTCCAAGATTTAAATCGCCTCTCATTTAATTCTGCATTAAATCATCTTAGAAAAACAAATCTTCCCTTGGACAGTAGTGTTAAGTTAGTCGGTCCACGTGTATTACATAATTCACAATGGGGCTATGTAGACCCAATCGATACACCGGATGGTGGTAGTATCGGTCTACATAAACATCTTTCGCTTTCAACCTATATTACTCGCGGTGTTTCAAGAGAGCCTATGATAGAATGGTTACGTGAAAAATGGGGTATGAAATTAATCGAAGAACATACACCATCGAGTCTTTCGCGAATCACCAAAGTAGTTATTAATGGTTTTATGGTTGGGGCAGTTGATGAACCACTTGAATGCATAAAAACGTTCCGTTTGTACAGACGTAATGCGTTAATACCGATTTATGCAAGTGCTACTTTTGATATCCGGTTAAAAACAATTTTTGTTTATACCGATTCAGGAAGATTATGTCGTCCAATCTTTTATAAAGACGAACAAACAGGTCAAATGTCTTACCAGTCCAAGAATATATTGAAAAAATTACAAGAAAATGACTTTTCTTGGTCAGAATTAATTACAGGATTTAATAAAAAACGTGAAGCCGTATTATTTGAACCATCACAAATGCGGATATACAATTTGTACGACTTATACGAAGGTGTTGAACAAGAGACAAATCCGGCTAAATTAGATCGTTTTCTAAAAAACAAAGCAGTCTTGGACTATATAGATAATAGTGAGAGTGAACATACCATGATTGCTATAAACACAGATGAATATGAAAAAGATGGGAGTAAATTAAACAAGTATACTCATTGTGAAATCCATAATTCATTAATATTTGGTATGATGAGTAATATGATTATTTTCCCTGAAAATAATCCAGCAACCCGTAATTCTTTCTCTTGTGGACAGAGTAAACAAGCTTGTTCTATGTATCATACAAATTTTCAAGTTCGAATGGATAAAACGGCTGTTTTATTAAATTATGGTCAAACACCATTAGTGAAATCGAGATATTTAACTCATATTACACAAGAAGAAAATCCTTATGGTGAAAATATTATAGTCGCAATTGCGTGTTATACCGGTTATAATGTGGAAGATGCTGTATTGGTAAACGAAGGTTCTATAAAACGCGGACTATTTAGAACGTCGTATATTTCTTGTTATGAAGCTCACGAAGAGACTGATACCACAGCTGAAATTATCAATGAGAAAAAATTTATGAATATTTATGATAATACCCAAATAACGGGGACAAAATTTGGTACCGATTATAGTAAACTTGATAAACACGGTATTATTAAAGAAGGTACTATAGTTAATGATGAAACTGCATTGATTGGTTTAGCAAATATAACATCACCTGTTCCGGGTACTTCCTTAAACACTACATCTACTTTTGTAGACAGTTCTAAATTTCCTAAAAAAGGGCAGTTGGGCATTGTAGACAAGGCTTTTATCACCGATGACGAAGATGGAAAACGTATTGCGAAAATCCGTGTTTTAGAACAACGTATTCCTGCGATTGGTGATAAATTAGCATCAAGAGCTGGTCAAAAAGGTACAGTCGGGTTAGTTGTTCCTGAACGTGATATGCCTTTTACACGAGAAGGATTGCGTCCTGATGTAATTATTAATCCTCACGCTATTCCTTCAAGAATGACCATTGGACAACTTGTCGAATCTATCACAGGAAAAGCATGTGCGATGATGGGAGGGTTTGGTGATTGTACAGCATTTAACAATAAAGGGTCCAAGATTGGTGTGTACGGCGAATTATTAACAAAACAAGGTTTTCATAGTAACGGTAATGAAATTTTATATAATGGTATGACGGGTGAACAAATGGAAAGTGAGATTTTTATGGGACCTACTTATTACATGCGTTTAAAGCATATGGTAAAAGACAAGGTAAATTCGCGCAGAAAAGGTCCAACTACTGCATTAACAAAGCAACCGGTTAGTGGTCGAGCAAATGACGGTGGTTTGCGTATAGGTGAAATGGAACGTGATACAGTTATATCACACGGAATGAACGAATTTTTAAAAGAATCTATGATGGAAAGAGCCGATAAATATTACTTGGCGATATGTAATCATAGTGGATTAATTTCTATTTATAATCCTTCAAAAAAGCTGTTTATGAGTCCAATTATGGATGGACCAGTACAATTTAATGGCTCATTAGAAAATGATACTATGCGTATTGAACACGTTACAAAATTTGGTCGTTCTTTTAGTATTATATCAATTCCGTATTCATTTAAATTATTAGTCCAAGAACTACAAACAATGAATATTCAGTTAAGAATTGTAACCGAAGATAATATCGAACAGATAGAAAGTATGTCTTATTCTGATAATATTAAGAAAGTCACGCAAAACGAACTAATGCAACCAAATGGATTAATACGAGCCATATTTGATAAATTAAACAAAAAGCAGAAAGATTTAAAAACACCCGATCAAACATTTACTCCCGAACCTGTAATAGAATATGATAAACACGATAAGGTATTGTATATCGCAGATACAAAACAAAATCGTGAATGGTTTGTAAAAGCGGTGTTAGACGATAATAATATCGCAATTTCCACAAAAGATTTGGAAAATATAGAACCATTTGAAAAATCTGGAAACTTTTTATCAAAATCTAACGATACACTTGTTTTGGCGGTAAGTAAATCTGAGATAAAACGCGCCTCGATTGCTGAAAGTCCCGATTCTCCTCCTTTTGCACCAGGATCACCTGCATATGCACCTGGAAGTCCCGATTATCCACCAGGATCACCTGCATATGCACCAGGATCACCTGCATATGCACCTGGAAGTCCCGATTATCCACCAGGATCACCGGCATATCCACCAGGATCACCGGCATATGCACCAGGATCACCCGCATATCCACCAGGATCACCCGCATATGCACCAGGATCACCCGCGTACAATCCAAATTCACCTTATGTTTCTTCAGAAGATGGTTCAATACCACCACCACCACTTGAAGAATCAGATGAGGATAATGACGGACAAATTGGTGGAGGTAATAAATATAACCAAGGAGATCGGGTTTGTATGAGAAATTGCAAAGATAATTATCCAAAACGTCCTTGGGAAGTATCTCATGTTGGGCCCAAGTTTATCACTATAAAGGCAATCGATGATACGGGTTTATCAGATAATAATAGTGTTAATGTTGTTTCTGGATATGATATATTCCCAGAATCCCAATTGCATATCTTTAAACCTGAATTATTTAAACCTGCTCTTCAGAATCCATTAACATTACAACCAGAAATTCAACCTAAACAGCAACAACCAACTGTTATTATAGCACCCAAATTTTTTAATGGAGATGGTAGCGATCACTCTACTTCAGAATTACCAACAGCAGAAACAACTACAACTAGTAGCGAACAAACTACTATGAATAATGAACCTTCTATCGTAGTAAAAGAAAATATTCAAAGTACACCATCAACATTACCACCAGTTGAAACAGCTGCTGACGTTGATTTTTCAAATTTAGTGATAAAAAAAGTAGATAGATAAAATTGAATTAGAGAAAGGATATTAAGATATTATATATATATTAATATTTAGTAAAATGTCTACACTCAGTTCTCGAATTATAGGCATATATAAATCACGCAAAACATTGCTTGAACAATTGTATAAGCAAGGATATGATACAGAAGATTATAATAGTTTCAGTATGAATGAAATTGATGCAATGTTGACTAACTCACAACTTGATATGTTAGTTACACATAAGGAAAAGAAAACAAAAGTGTATATTAAATATTACTTTACCTTAAAACAGACTACTAAGCAAATCAAAAAAGAAGTATTGGATAATATAATTGAGGATCTGTTTTCGATCGATGAAGTTTTAACAAAAAAAGACACTTTAATGATTATTATTGATGATGAACCAAATGATACGATTTTAACAAAAATGCGATACTTGTTTGACCATGATGGTATATTTGTTGTTATTCATAACATCAAACGACTTCAATTTAATATTTTAAATCATACACTTGTACCATTTATGCGGGTTTTAGACGAAACCGAAGAAGAATTATTTATGAAGGAAAAACAAATACGTGATAAATCACAATTACCCGAAATATCTAGATTTGATCCCCATGCTTTAGTCAATGGCGTAAGACCTGGAAATATTTGTTTGTTTGAACGTTCTAGTATCACAGCTATGACTACGAATTATTATCGCGTTTGTGTTTAATAAAAATATACAAATAGTTATTATAGCAAGTATTTGTATATAATGTCGAATATTTCTAATAAGCAATATAATTTTGAATTAAGTTATACTCCTTACGATTTTTATTACTCCACTAATAGAAAGGATTTACCTAGTAATGATAAATGCAGTGTATTAGAAGAAGAAAACAAAATAAATGCTTTCAAATGTGACGATGATTCAAATATAGAGAAATGTTATCAATACGAATTATGTAAAAACGAGAATTTAGTAAATACTATGTATGACCGTCGTAATAATCACATTACTTCAGACGAAGGTTATAATGATATGCAGACAAAATATAATTTCGCAATATTAAAATCAATCAATCTATCGGTGGGAATCATAGGTACTTTAGTATTTATATATCATTATAATAAATAATCCAATATATATATAGATTAATAATATTATGTTTGTAGAATTTACTCCATCACCTGAAACAAGCAGTTTAAAATATCCAAATAACGTTTTTGAGATGCAAAATAATGTTTCAAATGAATTAAATACATTTCAAACGAAATACGCTAGGTACGTTCGGTGTCAAAACGAAGATACAGCAAAACAAGTCGATCCGCCCTGTGATTTAACAACAGAAGATAGTTTTAGTTCACTAACAGACGCATATATAGATTTATACTCATCTTTAGACGGATTGGAAAAGGTATACGATAAACAAACTTCAAATGATGGTAAAACAACAGGTGTGTACAAAAAAAATACAGAAGAATTAGAAACAAATCATGAAGAAGTACTTAAATTACGAAAAGACCTTGATAGCAAACTTCGATATATACAAGAAAATAAAGATCTACGTACAGCACCTTTGTATCGTATGTTACATAGACGTACTTTAATAAATACACTTTTAGTAATATTATTCTTTTATTTAGTATTTGTCTTAATTTTTGATATTATAAATAGATAATTTAAATAACAATATATATTCATCTAATATAAATATATATTAAATGGATTCAAATAAACTATTTACATTTGATCGATTGTCTGATTTTGTTAAAAATTATAAAGAATATGTCGAAAAAATAGAATCAGAAGAAAGTAGTCCATCTACCGAAAATTATAAATATTATCATTTTGAAGAAAGTCCTGATGGTATTAGTATTTCAAATATAGGTAGATTTGGAAGAGATGTCTTTTTAAACAATTCATCCTGGAAAGAATTGCAGTTTAGTAATGGTATAGACGCTTGGAGAATGAATTTAGCAAAATTGTATAATAATTATAAGATTAACGAGATACAAAAATTCAATTCTACAAGCAAGCCTGGTCTTAAATATATATTGAACAAAACTAGTGATGTGAAATATGTTCAAGCGATAACATTACCTAATATTGATACTACTAATTTATCTTATGATGTTACTAACGAAAATGAAACAAGTAGCATAGGAACAATTGAAAGTATGGAAAATTTTAAAAGTCTTGTCCAACAATTGTTAGCAGAAGTCGAAACGAATAATGATACAATGCAGCTTACACAATTAATATCAATTGATTTTACTGGATTAATCAAAGTAAAACAAGGTAATTATAAATACACGTGTAAAGGTTCAACCTGCACATTTTTTATTTGGATTGGAGACCATTCTTTATGTGAATATCGGTCAGACAATGTTACAATGAACAAAGGCGTTACACATTTAACAAGTTATTATTCACAGGAAATGTATTTGCCTATAAGAATTCAATGTTATTTTTCTAGTAAAGACAAAGATATTGTAGACTTACAGTTTTCAGTAATTGAAGAAAAAATGATACAAAATAAACTAACTTCTGAAAATGTGACTTCAACGTCTCTTTGTAATAATATTCAACCTCCGCTTGTCTTATACTGTTCATTTGTCTCCGATAATAATAATGATTTTTTAAATGATAAATTTAAATGCTATTCCTTATTTACAATAAACAATAACGAAATAGTTGTAGAAGACTACAACCAATTAGATTTATTTTACAAAACATTTAAAAAAAATTTAAATGACGTTTTAAACAATAAATATGATTATAATGAAGATAATCGATTAGCATATGGTGTTATACCGTCAATAAAAATTGAATATAGTATTTCGCATAAAGAAATTAATCCATTGCCTTATTGTTTTTCAATATATAAAATTAACAGTGATTATAGAATGGGAAAAACATTTCAAATTAAAAATAAAATGAACGATCAAGGAATTTATACTATGAATCAGTTTAATGATAAACTTTCAGAATCAATATTAGAATATTCCAATAGTTATAGAGAAAAACCAGGTTATTATCCAAATAAAAATAGTGTCGACAGTCAATATTTTACATCGGCTCAAGATTTATCCGGTTTACAATGTAAAGAACTATGTAATGAAAATAATAATTGTCGCTATTATTTTACCTATACATCCAACAGCAAACCAAAGTGTATTATCAGTACAGATAATTCAATGCCTTTTTATAATCGTGTACCACCAACTAATTCTGAACAATCAATTGATGAGAATTCGTCTTCCGTATTTTTAAGGAATTATCAACTGGATATTAGTGGTGGATTAAATTGTGGTACATTTAATAATATGAACCAAACGAATGAGATAAAAAATACAAGTAACTATTCCGATTCATTTAAATATTCAAGATACGCAATCGACAAAAAACAAATAATTCAGCCTGATAAAATTGGAATTTGTGGAGATAAAGAATTTATAAAACATCAAAATGATGCTAAAGAAATATTGTATGATAATGCGAAATATTATGAAGATGGTTCTTGGCGTTCAAAAGAAGGTTTTGAAACAGAGCAAAATAACAATGAAAAATCCAAAGTAACACACGCTATTTCTGATACAGGAGATATTATACGTTCAAATTTAGAAACAGAAGAAGATTATGGCGATAAACTAGACAGAGTCAATGACCATTATAATAAAATAAAACGAAAAATACCGAAATATAACCGATTGAAGAAAGAAATGACCGATAATCCAAAATATGATTATAAAGGTGATGAACTTTTACATTTTCGTACACATTTACAACCAGATGTACGTAAAAAAAAAATCTTGGATAACAATGAATTATATGTAAATTCGCAATTATTATTTGCTTTAGGAACAGTTACAAGTGCGACACTTATTGTATTTGCTATTTTACTTGCTCGTGATTAATTGTTACCTTTTTAAAACATTTATATATTTCTAATATATACAATTAGTAATATATAATGTCGAACAATGATAAAAAAACAGATAGTCCAAACAACGGAAACTTCGATTTATCGGGAGTTTTTCATGTACAAAGAAAATATTTAACTGATTTATCGAATTCTTATCCTAATGTGAATAATGCACCATTAGTTGCGAATTATGTTTTAGAACTGCAGAAAAAAGTAAAAAATACTGGAGATAGTTATAAAAAAGCAAACACCTCTGCTGATAATATCTTAACCGAACAAAATAAAATGATCAATATTGTTGATTCAGAACAAAAACGTTTAGAAAAAAAAAAAATTTTAATTGACCAAGTCGAATCCGAAGAACGAAGAAAGGCCCTTTTAACTGAATCGAATCGTCTACGAAAAGCAGATTATACAAAAATTATAATGGTATTTATTTTATGTGTAATAATACACATCGCTTTATTTTTACTTATACGATATATCTATGAGCCTCCCGTAGACTCAGGTGTAAGTACAATATTTACTTTATTGCATCTTTTTAATTTTGCTATTTTGACTTTAGTCGCATTTTACATTTATATTGATATTCAGTCAAGAAGTCATATTAATTATAATAAATTAGAATTACCTCCTCCATCATTAGTAAATACGGGTTCCGCTCCAACACAAGAAGACTACGGTAATTTATTCAAAGATTTAGGGTTATGTTATTCTGATGGATGTTGTGGAGAAAACACATTTTGGGATAAACAAACCGGACTTTGTTTAACTGATAATTTAATATCTACACCCGAATCAAATATAGAATCATTTGTAGTAAATAATTCATTAAACTTGTGTCCAAAATTTAACGTTGGAAAAACGAGCGAAGAAATAAAAATCGCAAATGAAATGGCTAAAAAGGAAAAGAAAAAAGAAAAAAAATCAATTGATGCAACTGGATTCGATAGATCAACGTTTGATCCTAAAAATGCATCTATAGAAGATGTTAGAAAAAATACAAAACTTGATGTTCAAGATAAATTTAAGGAAATATTAGGACCTACTATGGGTAAAATTAAAAATATTAGAAATTCAATGAGTGAATTAGAACCCAAACCATTAAATACAGATGAATTCGATGATTTAGGTAATAATATGTTAGAAGGAGCAATTCCAGGTGAGGGTAAAGGTGGTAAATGCTATTTTACTACAATGGAAGACGCACACGAAATACAAGGTTGCAATAAAGCAAACCGTATGGTTTATTATCCTTCAAGTGATAACAATTTATTACCTGTAAATAATCATTTAGATAATGAAGTCTATTACAAAGGATTAAATCATAGTAAAGAATTAACAGACCGTTTTTCAAATTATAAATAAAAAATTTAATCGCAATGAATTATATATGTCTAACACAAACCGTGATTTATATAATTCTGTAAAATGGCAAAATGAAATGATTGATGTAGAAAACGCCAAAATGCGTGATAAATATTCAACTGACCGTGAACGTGCAAAACATATGAATCAAAATATAATGGGTTGGAATGTGTTTAATTTTTATCTTTGGTGGATATTTTATATAGTCGTAGGCGTAGTTATCTATCTTATTATCAACGAGCGACTTGATGTATCTCCAAAACATAAATGGTATCTAGTTGGCGGTTTAGTCGTTTATCCATTTTTAATATCAAGTGTAGAACTTTTACTCTATAATTTATATCACTTTTTAGTAAGTATAATTAAAGGAACTCCTTATCCAAAGTATTCTAACAAACCAAAATCTGATTCTGTTTTTAATACTTTACCTGCTTTTTATTATTAAACCGTCGGTTATTCAAAATGGGACATTACAAATATCCAGACGTATAATATAAGAAAAATTTACAATATACTACACCATTTATATTGTAAATTTTATTTTTTTAACGTTTTTTTTGCAATCGTTTTTTAATTTTTCGTTTTAAAAGTTTTAGTTTGTCTAAGTCTATAAATATTTTCAACTTACCTTCTATTTGTGTTTTGCAAGATCTACATACAGCATATACACCCCCATTATGATGAGGAAATAAAATACTGCATGAATAACTACAGCAGACCGAATTTGCGCATTTATCACAGCAAATGATTTTCTTTTTTTCATCGCATTCGTCGCAATGGTCTACTTCCGTTAAAGTATTTACGAAATCTCTAATTTCTATTTGTTGATAATTCTCGTCGATCATATTCATGATATTTGATTTGTTTACAATCGTGTAAACGAAAAAAAACCTATCAATTTTATTAGTAAGGGGGCAAAGCCCCCTTATGATCCCCCATATTGAGGCAAAGCCCCCTTATATTTTTTTGTTACATAGTTCATTCAAGAAAGCTTTTTCATTATCTTGATTATTTAAATACATATTCATTATTTTTGCAGGAGTGTATCTGTATTCAGGTATTTTTTTTATCATATTTGTTGGTATATTTTTTTCATAAAGATGTTTATAAATAGTTTGTATTGTTGATTTTGATAAATGGGACATCTCGAGTTTTACATCTATTCTACCAGGTCGAACCAAAGCAGGATCTAATTTATCATAATGATTGCTTGTAATAATCATAATCCTACCGGAATGTTCTTGAATACCGTCCCAAATATTTAAAATATCGTCTAATGTAATTGGATCTGTCGGCATTGGGCCCTTATATACTTTCTTTTCACCTTCTTCTGAAGAATCTTTTTCTGATTTTTCTAATATGGTTTGTAATATTTTATCAGTAGTATTCTCTTGATTTTGAGGTATAATATTTTCTTTTCTTTTTAAAACAATGTCCCCTAAACAATCAATGTCTTCTATAACAATAATTTTTTTATCATAAGTGATTGATTCTGATATATTTTTTCGATTATACGTTGTTTCAAAGAAAAATTGATAAAGTTGTTTTCTAGTTTTAAACAGTTTCATGGATAAATTCACTATATGTCTATCAGTATATTTCGCAATAGCTTTTATAATAGACGTTTTACCTGTACCCGGTTCTCCAGACAATCCTATACCCAATGTATAAGGTATACCTTTCTTGTAATACCAATCACGATTATTTAAAAAAAAGTCTATTTTTTTCATTAAATTTGGTTTCTCATTAAAAAACAAATTATCAAATGTTTTGGTGCTTGTAAAAGGGGCTTCATACCAACAGTCGTAATAATCTTCATCATCTACGTGTTTTATACTATAAATGAAACGTTTCATTTCTCGTTCTGTTTTGATTTTTTCTGTATATCTTTCTGTAATATCTTTAAGAAATGACTTAATTTCTTCAATCTGAGTAGAATAGGAGAATAATTCTATTGAAATGACCTGACTTTCTATTGAACCACCATTTTTCTTTTCCTGTGTATCTATTCGAACACTTGTTCTACCATATAAATCTAATTCTTTATTAATTAAAAAATTAGTTTCCTGTGATACATAATAAAAGGTTTTTTGTTCTTTACCAATTCGTGAACTCGAATTACTATTTAATTCAGTCAATTCGGATATATCTTTGTTTTCATTACTATGAATGATATATTCCCATAATGCTGAAAATGTATTTGTAAAAGATTCTACAATATTGGCTTCACCAGAATACTGACATACACTTCGTAAACGTTCTCCCCTTAAACATACAGTATATCTCTTTTGGAACATTTTTTTTAAATCCATTTGTTTTACGGTTTCCAATATATGTAAAGGATTTAAATTTTCTATTTTTGATAACAATTGTGTTAATAGTGTCATTAACATTGGTATCAATACAAATTGAAAAAAATAATCGTTATTCATTACGTTGAACACCTAATATATTTTTAAGTGTTTTTGTTCAATAATAATTTCATTAATAATATCTCTTGTTTTTGATTAAATACAATATCTTTGGCTAATCGAAATAAATCTGGTTTATTTTTAATTAAATCATTTCTTTGTAATAATTTCTCGGTTGTTGTTATGGCCGTGGAATGATGTGTAATCATTCGTTTTATCCACTGCTGATCGGAAACTAAAAATTGTTCACGTAAAAGAAAGATTGATATAAATATTGATAATATTACTCCTGTGAAAAATATAGATATATTGAAATGTCCCATAGTTAAGTAATGATATATTTCATGCCCCCATATCATATTAGAAGCCATCAATAATCCGCCATAAAATAATGTTAATGAAACATATATATCACTAAAACTATTCACAAGGATATTCATCGGGTTGAAACATATCCCGATTAAAGCCATCAATATAAACATTATAATTTGTTGTTTTATCATTTATAAAATCTAAAGATATTTTTATTAAATAATAAAGTTAAACCACTTAATAAAATACCTCCTTACATTATAAGTAGTAATGTTTCTACAATCATTTTTTCTTTTAGCGCTCGCACTCCCCGTCGCAAATGCCCACGTTTTTGATGGACATTTCGAAGAATGGCTACAGAAATTTTCAATCCGTGTTTCTGATGATAATCACCGTCAACATTTGTTTACCAATTGGTTAGGAAATGATAAGCATATTACAGAAATGAATGGACGTAATTTAACGTATACTCTCGGTCATAATCATTTTTCTGGTATGAACAGTGAAGAATTTAGCAATTATATTCATCTTAATAATGGATATTTGGGAAAAATCAATATTGATAAGGTTAAGCACACCATTGATGAAGTCAAATGTCTATCTGAATGTGTTAAAAACTACGACAGTGAACGTAAATTCGATACAGTTGGTTGTGTAAAAGGTTGTCTTTCAACAGATGAACGTTTGACTTCTGCTCCTAGTTCTATCAATTGGGTAGAAAAAGGTGGCGTAACACCTGTAAAGGATCAAGGACAATGTGGATCTTGTTGGAGTTTTTCAACTACAGGTGCTCTTGAAGGTGCTTATTATATCGCACACGGTGAACTTCTTTCTTTCTCTGAACAGCAATTGGTTTCTTGTGATACTTTGAGAAATGGTGGAAGAGACCATGGATGCAATGGTGGATTAATGGACAATGCTTTTTCATGGATTCAGAAGAACGATGGACTCTGTCTTGAATCCGATTATCCCTACACATCAGGGACAACAAAAAGTGCAGGTGATTGCGAAACCACTTGCTCTGTTGTTGCAGATAGTGATATTACCAGTTATCATGATGTAGATGCGAATTCTGATAGTGCTATGATGAATGCTCTTGCGCAACAGCCCGTTTCTATTGCTATTCAAGCAGACCAAAAAGATTTCCAATTGTATAGCTCAGGTGTTTTTACCGGTTCTTGTGGTACACAGTTAGACCACGGTGTATTGACTGTAGGTTATGGTACCGAAGGTGGAGAAGATTATTATCTTGTAAAGAATTCATGGAGCGAAGGTTGGGGAGATGGTGGATATATTAAATTGGGACGTGGTTCTCAGTACAATTCAGGTGCAGGACAGTGCGGTATGCTAATGCAGGCCAGTTATCCAACCGTATAATTATCTATATTATTATATATAAATGAGTAAATCTCCCATAATATTAAATAAAAAAGAACTCGATAAACGTAAAGCTGAAGTATATAAAATGATAAATCAACAAGAATCTATTAATCGCGATGAACCGCGTTTAAAACGGCAGGCAAAACGTGAAGTAGAATTATTAAACAAAGAGTTTAAAAAGCGTAATAATATAAAAGAAGAACCTTTATATGATCCGAGTATTTTATTAGATGAATTAATGGACTTTATTAAAATCAAGAAATAAAAATATTGTATATTTTATACCTTATTTTCATCTTATAATATAAGCATTGTATGTTTATATTATTAACAAATTACACAACTATTGCAAATTGTGCTTACTTCAATTGGAATATAATAATTACCTTTATTGTCTAACCAAACATTTGCTTTAGATAATCTGACTTTTTTACCATCAATATTGTATACTAAACAATTTTTTCCTCTTTTTTTTATATCATTTTTTCTATCTTGTGATAAAAACATCTTTATTATATAATAATAAAATTTTCTATATATATAATTTATATAAATGAATTTATCATTAGGTTACCTAAAGGATCAATTCGCTGTATTTTTATTCGCATTTACACTATATTTTGTATATATTGCACCTGATTTAAACAAATTTCGGTTCATAATATTAATTGGAGTGTTTTTATCATTTGCTACAGATAGTGTTTTTACATTATATCCAGATTTACACAATATGCATATCGATATTTTTAAAAACAAATATAAAAAATACTTTATTTAATTTAACAAATGCGACAATTACCGTACGATTTACAGCGATATATACTAGACTTTATACCAGATGATTATTGTTTATTTTGTAGCAAAAAATTAACAAAAATAAATAACAAATTTTGTAATAATTTATGTGTTATACGATATAATAATATTTTTTGGGGAGATTTAATTTATATTCGTAATATTGTTATGATTACGGGAATTATTTGGTGTCCTACTGTTTTATTACCATCTGTTGATGATGATATTTCTATCTTAAAATCAAAATATGCGTGGTATTGTGGAATCACCTCTTTTATTACATTAACACTTTATACAGAACAGTACTTTTTGTATAAAGCATTTTCTAATCGATTTAAATAAAAAATATTCTATGTATAAATATATTTTTTATTTTTATTATGCTGCTAATTCTTCAAATTGAATATTATCCGCTTCGTCTTCTTGTTGTTCACCTGCAACTTCTGCAAAATCACTCTCATCATATAGTTTGATTTTCACATTTTTCCAGACACCCCCTCTGTTTTTACCAAACTTTCTATCCATATAATCGTGGATTTCTTTCGGTTTAGGATTTTTTGTACCAATATTGGTAATAAACCATTGTTTAAACTCGTTTGATAATTCACCTTTGCGAATACTGTATCCATCTGACTTAGCCACTTTATCTGTGATAAATTCAGACAGGTAATCTTGACGTTCTCTGTATGCAAGACTGGCTTCGTGTACAATACCGCAATCATTAACTTTTCCTTGATTTACATAAGCTTTTTCTACCAACAATGCTAACATTGTTTCAGACCAAAGAGGATACTTGTCCATTAAATTAGGGTCAACTACAAATTGGTGAGGACACTCTTCGTCGTCATCTACCGGATTTTCTGTAAATTTCGCTACAAATGGTACTACTTTCAATCTTCTCCAGGTACCATCGTCCTGTGTACGTACAGACATATGTGTGTTACAACAAACTACCAAAGCACATTGTGGGGTAAATACAACAGACTTCGTCATATAAGGAGCTCTGGCTGTAATGGGTTCAATACCTGAAACCAATTCTTTCATTGGACCTTCATGAATCACATCTGTTGATTCGGGCTCCTGCATAACTACATAACGAGCTCCCTTTAATGCTACAATTTCTGGCGCCAATCCACCGACTTTACCTCTTCCTTGTGAAATAATAGAGATAGGAGCCATTGCTTTATAGGTGCCCAATACTTTTTGCATCAAGTCTGTAAGAGCAGATTTTCCATTACGACCACGACCAATGTAATTATAAAGCGACTGATTTAATGAAGGTTTTCCAATCAAAACGGCCGCCAAATGATTCCACATATAGTCACGTAGTTCCTCTACTGGAAATAGTTTTTCCATAAAATCATGAATTTCACCAATAATATTTTTATGTCTCGACGAAGTCAATTGATAATAATTAATATCAGTACATTTAGTGAGGTAATCTTCTGGACGACCTTCTCTAAAACACTTTTCTTTAAAATCAACAACGCCGTTTTTACAACATAATAAATAAGGATCGCTATCAAGTCTATCGTAAAATTCGTCGTCATAAAACAAGTCCTTTGCTTCTTTCATAATATTTGTTTTATCGCTAGTTTGTCCTAATCGCATTACAATTTTCATAGCTGTATCAATTTTTGCTTTGATGCTTTTATACTTCTCGTCTTCTTGGTCTAATGTACTCAAATAGTTTTGTAATTCACTTGCACGTGCGCGGTATAATTCGCGCAAATCTCTCGAGATAGCACGGCGAAGAGTTGTACCACTATCGATTTCCTTCCACTTTGGCTTATCGAATCTCCACCAGTGTCCGTTCTTAATATCTGAACAAATATATTCATCTTTAAACATTTGATGTAAAACCACGGCTATGTCGTAATCACCCGCTCCTTTCGCATTATTTGTTTGTGACGATGCAGTTACACTATTGATGGTATTATCAATATAATACCCAATTGTATTCTCACGTACTGCTTTTGCACCATCCGGATTGTCGTTTTTAGCCCAGTAGATAATAGACCTGTTTGAAATACCAGTATCACGTTTTTCGCGATTATCCCAATCATCACATAGTTGAGGGATATCCGAATAATTAAAAGAAGGAGATTTCGCACTAAACGCAATCCAAACAATTAGTAGACGATTTGATGTATTTTTTAACGCCCACATTACACGAATCCATTTCGCATATGACCCCGTTCCATAATATGTTTCGGGTAATACATTTACATACTCATGAAGTTCTTTTAATTGATACTCGTGTGGAGGAATCGTTTCAAGGAAACGTTGCAAATAAGTATCTAGCTCATCGGCATTTTTTATTGTGGAAATAACACTTGAACCGGAACCATCTTCAATAAACATTAAATTGGTTTCAATATTACTAGACTTGACTCTCTGCAATTGAGGTCCATCGGGGATAAATGTATCTATTTCTTGTTGAAACTCATTTTTATAAAAGTAATACGGAGTATCTTTTGAGCGAGCAAGCAATTTATTGAAAGTGGTTGCATTTAAATATTCATTAATATCTCCACGCTCGTTAATCAATTCGCCATCTTCTGAATCGAATGTAACATTATATACCTGGGATAATTTATACGGTTCATGATGAGGTTTACGTGAACCATACATCTGCCAATTAGTATGCCCTTTTGAAATACCATCGTCAAACACTTCATTCCACGTATTTACAATCGGCAAT
>ERZ807291.4269-NODE-4269-length-19157-cov-8.409852_pt1 | contig 19157 bp, 19 predicted proteins | sample MGYA00521257_ERZ807291 | MGnify/ENA primary metagenome ERZ807291 (study PRJEB31413, sample SAMN03169783) | marine metagenome | biome: Marine; feature: Water; material: Subsurface seawater | place: North Sea | collected 2011-04-28 | depth 1 m m ... | reverse complement strand
TCCCATAGTTCCCTTGTATTATGCTGCTGAAAGACCATTTGTAGAAAGAGATGGTACTTTAATAATGATAGATGATGATAGGTTTAAACTTTATAAAGGTGAGAAAATTAAATTTATAAAAGCGCGCTTTCGTACTTTAGGGTGTTACCCATTAACTGGAGCTGTAGAATCTGAAGCCACTTCAATGAGCGATGTTTTACTAGAATTGATTCAAACCAATACTACCGAAAGAGATGGAAGATTGATTGATTCAGATTCAGAAGGGTCAATGGAAAAAAAGAAAAAAGAAGGGTATTTTTAAATGAAAAAAAATAACATCAGAATCGTTGACTCAAAAAAACAAGTTGATGATTTTATTCACTCTCAGGAAAATTTATCTTTATTAAGGTTTATTACTTGCGGAAGTGTTGATGATGGAAAGAGCACTTTAATAGGAAGAATCCTATTTGAATCTCAAACATTATTTGATGATCAGATAAAAGAGCTTAAAAATGATTCTAAGAATCATGGAACACAGGGCGAAGAAATTGATTATGCTTTGTTAGTCGATGGTCTTTCTGCTGAAAGAGAGCAGGGTATAACCATAGATGTGGCTTACAGATTCTTCTCAACTAATAAGAGAAAATTTATTGTTGCTGACACTCCTGGTCATGAACAATATACAAGAAATATGGTTACTGGCGCATCAACAGCAGATGTTGCCGTTATTTTAATTGATGCTAGAAAGGGAGTTCTTGAACAAACAAAGAGACACTCTTTTTTAACTTCACTTGTTGGAATAAAAAAGGTTGTTATAGCTGTAAATAAAATGGATCTTGTAGATTATGATCAAGATACATACCAGGCAATAATCGAAAAATATAAAGATTTTGCTAAGAAATTAAATTTTGATTCTATCTATGACATTCCTGTTTCAGCTTTAAATGGAGACAATATTTTAAATTCAACCAAAAACTTAAATTGGTTCAAGGGACCGACTATGATATCTCTTCTAGAGACTATAAATATTGAAAATCTTGATAAAGAATTTGTTATGCCTGTTCAAAATGTAATTAGACCTAATCTTGATTACAGAGCTTTTTGTGGAAGAGTCGCCTCTGGAATTATCGAGAAAGGCGAGAAAGTTAGATCACTCCCTTCTGGCAAGGTCGCAAAGATAGAATCAATAAATATTGGTAATAAGTCAGTAAATAAAGCTCTTATAAATCAGTCAGTTTCAATTACTCTTGATACTGAGATAGATATTTCACGAGGAGATGTGCTGTGTAAAGAAGATGCACCTATAGAGGTATCCAATGTATTTGATATTAATCTTGCATGGTTATCAGAAACTGAAACCTTTAAAGGAAGAAATTACATTGCAAAAATTGGAACACAGAAAATCTCTTGTCAAATAACTGATATCAAATTCAAGTTTGATATAAATTCTTTAAAGCACATTCCCGCAAAAAGCCTTCAATTGAATGATATATGTAATGCAACTATCACTATGAATAGACAGATACCATATACAAATTTCAATAATAACCAGTCAGTTGGGAAGTTAATATTAATTGACCCAATATCAAACCAGACCGTTGGCGCAGCCATGATTAATCACAGTATGCGCCGCGCATCAAATATCTCCAAACATGATCTGGCTATCACGAGAGAGCTTAGAGAAAATTTGAATGGTAATAAAGCAAAATTACTTTGGCTGACAGGCATTAGCGGGTCAGGTAAATCAACAATTGCTAATGAGGTCGAAAAAGAGCTTTTTTCAAAAGGCATAAGAACTTTTATTTTGGATGGCGACAATGTAAGGCATAGTTTGAATAATGATTTAGGTTTTAATGATGCGGATCGCGTTGAAAACATTAGAAGAGTTGGTGAAGTTGCAAAGCTGATGCTCGATGCAGGTATTGTTGTTATTTCATCATTTATTTCGCCATTTCTATCTGATAGAGAGATGGTAAGAGGGTTGGTAGGAGAACAAGATTTTATTGAGATCTTTATTAACACACCCCTTGAAGTTGCAGAAAAAAGAGATCCAAAAGGTTTGTATAAAAAGGCAAGATCTGGATTAATACCAAATTTCACTGGCATATCTAGCCCATATGAAGCGCCAGAAACTCCTGACATTGAAATTGATACAACAAAACTTTCACCAAATGAAAGCGTATTGAAAATATTAAATCAGCTAAAACTCTAAAAAATTTTTAGTTTTTAGCTTAAAATCACTTATATAAAAATCATATAATTTAAGCCAAACAAGATAAATTTAATTTGAGTGGTATGTTAAGAGATATGCGTTTTGAAAAATAGCTTTATATCACTGAATATGTTTATTTTTTATACACACGGGATATGAATTTAATAATCATTATTATACAATGAATCATTTTTTTAGGACATAAAAATGCAAGTTGAATCTGATATCAATATTAAGAAGCTCCTCAACAGTATAATCTTTAACATTTACAATATTACATTTATTTTTGTCATCCTAATAATATTATTTATAGGGCTTTACTATTCAAGTCAGAAAGTTTTTAGAATCAGCAGTTTAGTTGAGATTACCGACGATCAAAGTGCAATATCTTTAGATATTATTGATTCGTTAACATCTTCGGATACAGTTATTTTGGATGAAAAAATCACATTATATTTATCAAATACAAATTTAAATAAACTTATAAATAAAACCAAGCTTAATCTTAATATTTTAATCAATGATGATTTGATCGAAAACATTAATAAAGACCTGTACTTCGGAGAGTACCAAGCAAATTTCGAATCGATAATCTCGGATGATATTTTATTGAGAGTAGAAAAATTATCCAATAATAGTTTCAATATTTATGATGAAAATAACAATTTAATTCACTCGAAAAAGTTTGTAGGAGAGAGAATTGATTTTGATTTTGGTTTTATTACCATCAAAAATATTAACCTAGTTAATATAAACAACTATTTTGAAATTTATATAACCAATAAGTTCGAAATAAAAGATTATCTCTCTAAGAATTTATTAATTAATAAAAACGTATCATCAAGGTATTCTTGGGAACAAGGAAACCTTTTAAACATTTCACTTGATACAAATGATATTGAGCTGGGTAAACAAATTATCAATACTGCAAACTCTATATTTATTGAACAAGACAAATCTTTTAATGCTCTTGAAGCAGAGGCATCACTGGAATTTATTAATGCCCAGGTTGAGAAGGTAGGAAATGATCTTTCTATAAGCGAGAAGAGTTTAAACGACTTTCAATCAATTTATGGAACTGTGAATGTAGACCTTGAAATAGCTGGCCTAATTGATGAAATATCAGCAATAAATGAAAAAATATCTTTAATAAAAATTAAAAGAGTGGAGCTTGAAGCTATATATAATAAAAGCAGCCAACAAATTTTATCTTTACAGAAGCAGCAATCAGAATTACAAAACCAACTAGAATTACTTAGTAATAAAGTAAAAGATCTTCCAGGAACTCAGCAAGAATATATCAATTTGTATAGTCAAGTTCAAATAAATAAAAATTTTTATGAACAGTTAATGTCTAAAAAGCTAGAGGTTTCTATTATAAGAGCATCAACAATTGGAAGTGTAAGGGTAATTGACGACGCATATGTGTCAGCAAAAGTAGCACCAAGCCTTGTTAACTTTTTATTATTTGCAATTGCTTTAGCTTCTGTATTAAGTATTGGATTAGTAGCAATAAGATCATATTTATTTGCTAGGATTCAATACCCATCTCAATTATCTGAAGAATTTTCAGATACTAAAACTATAGGAGTTATTGAAAATATTAAAAATATGGAGTCAATAAAATTTGATAATTTTAATTTGCTTGATTCCATTAATTCTTTAACAACCAATCTGTTACTACTCACAAAGGATATGCAAAGCTCTGCAAAAATAATTGAAATCACTGGTTTCAATGCAAGTATTGGTAAATCCTCGATTTCAAGACATTCAGCTCTTTCTCTATCACTTTTGGGTAAGAAAGTTATGCTAATTGATCTTGATTATAGAAGAGGTGATCAGCATAAATTTTTCAAAATGAAACAAGCAAATGATTTTTCTATTTTTGACTATAGCGATATTGAGAACAGAAAATTAAATGATAATTTGTATTTTATGCCCAGGGTAAGAAGCTCTTCATCAAAAATATTAACATTTATTAATTCACCAACATTCACTCAATTTCTTGACAATGCAAAACAAAATTTTGATTATATTATATTTGATACGCCACCATCAGGCTCAGTTCCTGAGGCTTTAGCATTATCAGTTCATGCTGATTTAATTATTGGAATTGTAAGACACAGGGTTTCTAAATTCAGGGAATTATCAACGATGCGTAATATGTTCAGTGATGTTGGCAAGCCCATGAACTGCTTTATTTATAATGACTATCAGAAACCAAGAGGTTATTACAATTATGTTGATTCATATTCTTATAACTATTATTCAACAGAGTACAATTATGAAAACGATTAAAAATTTAAAATTTTTAACTATATTTTTTCTGTTTATTGCATCGGGATGCTCAATTAGCCCTGGAATGCAAGAACCTTCTTCTTCAATATTCGGAGGAAAAAATATATATATTAAAGAAAAGGATATATTTGTACCTTTAATTGATATAGATGAATCAGTTGCAAATGAGCTCGACAGTGACTTTTCTTATACAGTGAGTCCAGGTGACGTCTTAACATTTGTTGTTTGGGGCTTGGATGATATATTCCCAATTACCAATCTTGGAATAGGCTACACAAATCCTCAATCGAGTAGAACAGTCAATACTGATGGCACTATTTTTTTCCCTTATGCAGGAGTAATAAAGGTTGAGGGTCTTTCTATATCAGAAGTTCGAAATCTTGTAATAGAACTTATATCTGATCAATTCATTAATCCCCAAATTGACATTACCATTACCCAATATAACCAGTCCAGAAAAGCATACCTTTTAGGTGAAGTTTATAGTCCTCAAAGCTTTTATGTTGGTATTGAAAAAATATCTATTACTGATGCAATTGGTTCAGCTAAAGGCCTTGATCCAAGATATTCTAATGCAAAACAAGTGTATCTTATAAGAGATAATGAGAAGCCTTCTATATATAAATTAAACTTGCAATCCCCTGATAAATTCTTATTGGCTAATGAAATATATCTTAGACCTGGAGATATTATTTATGTATCTGCTTCAGGTGTAACAAAATGGAACAGGTTTTTTGCACAAATATTTCCTTTTGCAGGATTTCTTAATCAAATAGACGGTATCAATGACGACTAATATAGTTTTTGTTTGTCATGCAAATTACTGTAGAAGCCCGGTTGCAGAATATTTATTAAAATCATTTGGAGATAAAAATTTAAACATTACATCAGCTGGAATAGATCCAATTGGTATACCGTCAATGGATCCAAGGTCAATGGATTATTTAAAGAGAAATGATATTCCTTTTGATATTCATACACCTAAAAGAATAACATCCAATATCATTAAATCATCTGATATTATCTTTTCTCTCGACTACTCAATCTTCTTTAAACTAAAATCAAATTTTTTATCAGCAAACATTACCATGATAAATCACTCTAATAAAGAAACAGATACATCAGACCCTTTTAAATATAGCGATATAGAAGATTATTTTAATTGCATGGATAACATCTCTTCTTTAATAAATTATATATATAAAAATGTTAGTAAATTTCAAAGATAAAATTCTTTTTATAAGACCAACTAAAGTAGCCTCATCTTCTATCCAGTTATACTTGTTTAATATAATGAGAAATGATGATGTTTTAGACTTCGGCAATATTTTAGTATCTAATGATACTTTACTAATAAGTGATTTGGTAGACTCAAGTGATTTAAAAAAAAATAAATATCTATTAAATTTTTACAACGATAATTTTAAGAAAAACTACCACTATTCTTATGATGAAATTAAAAACAAACTATCAACTGACATTTGCAATTTTACAATCGTAACAGCAATAAGAAACCCATATGATCATGCATTATCAAGATATTTATATGAATTTGTTCTATATAAACATTACAAAAAGCTTAAGTTTAAAAGATTTTTAGATTTCATGAGGTATGCGCGAAGTTTTATTTTTTCAAAACTTCCCAAAACTGAACTTTTCTTTTATGTGTACTTAAAATACGCATACAAACCATTTCATTTATACTTTTACTCTAATGGCAGAGACATGTCTGATATAAAAATTAAAGTTGAAAATCTCAAAGAAGATCTAGAAAGTTTTGCTCAAAATTATAATTACAAAAAATTAGGAGATAGATTTGAAAGTAAAAAAATAAGGAAAAATATAGATTATGATTATCATCAAAATCTAAAAAAACTTTATTCTTTAAGAAATAAAGAGTTAATAGTGAAAATCTACGGTGATTTTATAGAAGAAAATGGTTATTCTTTTCCTCGTTAAAAATAGTTATGTTTATAGATTTTAAAAAAAAATATATTTATTTAAGACCTTCAAAAACAGCTCCTGAGGCTGTAATGAATTTTTTTAAGCTACCTCATTATGATAATATATTTTTTAATTCAGGTGCTTTTCAAATTTCTAGCTCATGTTGCTTTGTTGATAATAGAGACATTGATGGTAGAGAAATTTCAAAGCTAGCTCTTGAAAAGACTAAAACTTCATATCTTCACTATAACTACAACAGGATAAAAAGCTTATTTAGCAAAGAGGAAGACTTTAATAAATATAATTTAATAATTAGCATCAGAGATCCATATCATCATGCTATCTCATATTACAAATTTCAAAAAACACAGATTCTTAGAAGGCTTGATGAAAAAACTAATTTTAGATTTTTTGTCTATAATCCAATCAGGGCTTTTGAGCAACATTTATTTTTTTTCCAATCTAAATGGAGTTTTTATATCTTTTTAAAATTATTTTACAAACCCTATACTCCATGGCTTGATCCTTATTTTAATGGAAGACAAACTATTATTATTCGCTGTGAACACATTGAAGATGATTTAAAAGCTGTTTGTAAGAAATATGAACTTTCTTATTCTGAAGTTAAACATTTAAATCTTAGCTACGATAAAAAAAAATCTGATCTAGATACATTTTATAATAAATTTTCAAAAAAGATTATAGAAAAAGAATATTCTCAGGTTTTAGAAGAATTTGGATATTCATATTTAAACCAATGAAATTTTTCCCATCTAATCAGCTGCTTGACGCTAATTTTCTTTATAGATTTATATTTAAATATCTTGGGATTATTATACTGCTTTTTGTTACCCCATTTTTATTCTTACAAAGCCCAAAAGAGTTGGCTCTATTCTTGATAATTAGGTCCATGATAAGGATTTTTATAACTTTTTTGAATAATTATACAGGCGGACAAAATTTCTATAGAAATTTAAGTAAAACCGATGATATTGAAGCTTATTTTGTTCAGTGGTTTAAAAATATAGTAATTTTAATTTCAATCTTTGCAATTATAAATATAGTATTTACATATGCTATTTCTAAAAATCTATCATATAAAGATGTAATAGACTCTCTTGATCTTTTTTTTATTTTCTTATGGTTTTTCAGCAGTGCTTTACTTACAACTTTTTCGCATTATTTCCAGCTAGTAAAGAAAAATTTTAGTTCTGGCATTTCTCAGGGACTTTTAGGCAACTTAGCATTATTAATATCTGTCTTATTCTTCTTCACTTTTTATGAAATAAATTTTACGAATGTTATTTTTAGTTTTGGTTTATCTTCGACATGTTCACTTCTATTTAATGTCTATTTATTCTTAATAAGCTCTACAAAAGACACTCTTAAAACTGTAGCACCCATTCAATCAATTCTTAAAAAAGATTTTTTATATGAAGGGATTTCTGAGAGTACGCGACCGATTATTATTTTTTTTATTCTTATATTTTCCTCATATTTATATGATGAAAATATTACATCACTTATTGGGATGACATTTATGTTATACAATTTTATATATTTTCTCCCGCATAGCTATGAATTATCATCACGCACATCTTTCCTTGATGCTGGAAAAATATATGCTCCTTTTAAAAGGAGTCATGATGAGTTCAAGAGAAATCTAATATATATTTATATAATACTTTCACTAATAGTTACGTTACTAATTTCAATTTTAAATTTAGACTTTTTTAGAACAATGCTACTAGATATGAAAATTGATTCTGTAATTTTAGCTCTAATATTCAATCTCTTATATATCATTATTTATATTTTCGTATCAATGCTTTATCCTAGATCAATACTAATCTGCTTATTATTTGGTAGCTCTAAGAACGTATTTAAAATTAACTCTTACGCATTAGGGGCTTCTTTCGTATGTTCACTTTTTATACTTATTTTCTTTAAAGCATGGCTTTGCTTATTTTTATTTTTTATAACCTATGAAATTACTAAAGATGCTTTAATCTTAAGACATTTAAATGATGAGTTAATAGTTCAATGAAAATAACAAACATGGCTTTGAATTTTATAATCGTATTTATTATTATGATTTTTTATTCTGGCATTCATATTTTATTTAATCCATTTTTTGTTATTTTTGCCTTTATTATTGTTTTACTTCCAATAGCTCTTATAAATGCAAATAATGTTGTATTTAGTAAAGAAATATTCACCTTATTATTATTATTATTTCTATCATCCATCATTACATTAGTAACCCGCGACTCAGCCTCCATTATGATCGAATCAGCCACACTAATTGTTATATTTATTATGTATCTACTGGTATCTACTTATAAAGCCAGCTTTTTAATCTCTTTTATTAAAACTACTCATGCCATTTCACTTCTGTCAATTTTAACTTGGATACCTTTAGAAATTCTGGATTTTTTATTTGGTATCAAATCACACTTATCAGACCTTTCTTTATATTATGCTACCAATGATGGGGGTAGATATACATTATTTATACTTAACTATGGTTTAGATAGCATCAGAAATTATGGAGTTTTTTGGGAACCTTCATTACTTGCCCTATTTATATTCACTTCTTTGCTTTTTCAAGAGTTTTTAAAGGGGAATAATATCAATTTTCCTAGGCATTATATTTTTATATCGTATCTAACCATTTTATCGTCTATGTCTTCTAGTGGTTATATCTTTATGTTCCTCCATCTTTTATTCTTCAACACAACTGTGCAAAAAAATAAAAGTTTTTTTTATCCGTTACTGCTAACAGTAGGGTTAGCCATTTTTATTAACTTGCCTTTCTTGCAAGACAAAATTGGTGGATTTTTGGATTCCGCAACAAGTGAAAATACTTTTCATTACTATAACGGAAGATTGAATTATGTATTTATGACAAGCTTATTTTTACAAAGTCCTTTATTTGGTATAGGTCAAGAAGCTCCATTAATAACGAATGCATTATTCGAGGCAAAACTACTTAATGGCTATCTCAGCTTATTAGTTCAATATGGAATTTTTGTTTTCATTTATTATAATTTTTTACTTTTCAAATCAGCAAAAATAGCTAATAAAAATATAATAAATATGCGCTTTATTGGATTTGTTGTCTGTTTTATAACCATAAATATGACCAATAATTTTTTGTATGCCCCAAATTTTTATTTACCAATAATTGTAGTTATTGCGTATTCACAAACTAATGACTTTTTCAAAAAATATATTTGATATACAATGTATTTTTAATCTACATATATATCAAAAAAAATATGATATCAATAGAAATAAATGAAATAAATGAAGACTGGGTTAACTATTATATTAATAAGGGCAAGCTTAAAAATTTTAAAAAAATTTTTAATACATACAAATCATATTCAACATCTTCTGAAAAAAAATATAAAGATTTAGAGCCATGGATACAATGGCCATCATTTTATACTGGGCTGTCTTATTGCGATCACAAATGCTTTCATATAGGCGATTTTCATAAAAAAAAACATGAAAGTATATATACATCTCTTCAGGACCGTGGTCTATCAGTTTTGGCAGTAAGCCCAATGAACTGCTACTTTAAAGAAAGCAATAATTCTTTTTTACTTCCAGACCCTTGGGAAGAATTTGTGCCTCAAAATAAAGGCTTTATTTCTCGCTTTTATAACTCTGTAAAACTTTTTGTTAATACTAATGCGGGTGGAGGTGTAACTGTTAAAGATTACCTTAACCTTCTATTTGGTTTTATTGCTTATTCAAGGCCTAAAAATTATCTTAAATATCTAAGTTTTTTATTCAAGTCAATTTCATATAAATGGTATAGAGCACTTTTTTTAGATCTTTTACTAACAGATGTTTTTATAAAACTTCATAAAAAAGGATATTATGAATATTCTTCACTTTTCTTAAATGCTGGCGCTCATATTCAACACCATCACCTATATGATTCTGCTTGCTATAAAGGAAAAAATATAAATCCTGAGGGTTATTCCAAAGCATCTATGACTAATAAAGATCCACTTTTTGAAGTATTCAGTTTATACGATGAGATAATTTCTGATCTAGTATCTTTAGATATAAAATTCATGATAACAACTGGGCTCCAGCAAATAGAAAATTTGCGTCCTTATTATCAATATAGATTTGTAGATTTTCATAAAACCTTAAGACAACTTAATATTGAATTTAGTGAAGTAATACCAAGAATGAGTAGAGATTTTACTATAAAGTTTCCTAATAGTGATGCATACAATAATGCATTGTCTTGCTTAAATTTAACTACGATCAATAATGAAGCTCTGTTCGATATAGATAAAGATGAATCACTAAATGAACTTTTTGTAAAAATTGATTGGACAGGAGCCATTAATGCATTCCGAAACATAAAATATAAAGATAAAAGCTACAATATTATTAATAATATTGCTTTGGTTTCAGTTGAAAATTCTATACATAAATCTAAAGGTTGGCATATAAGAAATTTTGACATTGATAGTAATTCTAATATTGATATATGGGATATAAGAAAAATAATAGAGCGTAATATTTAGAAGGCGTATTCAATATTTACATAATAAAAATTTTTATCAAATTTTTTATTTAATTTGGATGAATTAACCTGTGCTATGGCAGAGGCTGTAAATCTATTGCCAAATCTCTTATCAACTCTAAAAGACAAAGCGGTTAGATCGAAATATTCCTGGGACCAATAATTTAAGGAATTATTATTTTTATTTATATCAGCATCAATAAATTTGATACTTGCATTGAAATTATTTTCAAGCACTTTTTTAACTTTAAAAATCAACATTTTAGAATCTCCATCTATGGAAGCACCCAGCGGGAGGGTTTCATGCCTCCATCCGCTTTCATAAACCTCATGATTGTATGAGTAATTTTTTATATTTCTTGTTTCAGTGTCAGTGTGATCTAAAGTATAAGTCATATCAAACGTCTCTGTATAAACTTCATGACCTATATTAGAAACAACTCTAGAGGGAAGGTACCCCGCTTCATCTTGACCAGAGATATTAAAGTAAAACCTAGCATTTTTATTTTTTAAATAATAATAATTCACATTCAAAGATGCCATTTGATTTCCAGGTTCATTTGATCTATTTATTGAGTTGCTCCCTCTATTATCTCTACCTACGACAAGGTTAATAAAAGATTTTAGATCCTCAGGTCTTCCTTTGCCTCCAAACTGGGCAGTCCTTGAGATTGAAAAATTTAAATGTTGATTTGGATAGAAATTTAGCTTTGCCCCAAGAATCTTAGCGTTAGAAATGATCCTTTCTTCTTCAAGCTTGCCAATAAAAAACTTATATGAAAACGGGCCGAAAAAAGGTATAAATTTATTTTCTATGCTATTTATACTTTCTATAGATATAGATGTAAAAGGTTTAGAGGTGTTTGATAGTGATAAAGCTATTTCATCAGATGAAGACCACCAATAATTCAACTTACCAATAGTTACGATATGATTTTTAGAAATCAGGCTAATATAGGATCCATCAAGACTTGCAGTCTCATCAGTATTTGAAATTTTTAATTTGTATGAATAATTTTTATCAAATTTAGTTTGTACATAGTAAATATTACTTTCATTTATCCTATTTGAGCTATCTTGGAAATAGAGATCATCTGTATTAAGTTCAACCCCAAAGATTTTTTTATTTGAATATAAATATTTATTTAATTTATTCAATGCAGATTGTTGATTGTTATTGCAATCCCCTTCTTCATTATTAAAAACATCACTGTATATATTTGAAACAGGGTATGGGTAGTGCTGACTATTAGCATTTTTAAAACAGTTATCGATATTTAATTGATTTTTTATTAATACCTCTTCGGTTGCATTGTGAATATAGATTGATGCAGAGGAATTAAATTGTATAAAAATTAATGTTAGTAAAATAAGGTTTTTCATTTAAGATCTTTTTTTAATTTCATGACAACAATATCATAAATAAATAAACTACCATCACGTAAATATCTTTTTAATAAAATAAGTGGGGATTTATAAAGCCGGTATGCCCATCCAAGCCTTAGCTTATGCAATCTAGGAGGTATTTCCTCAGATGGTTTAGCAATAAAATCAAATGCAGCTCCTACACCCAGAGTCAAGGAATTAATATTTTTTGCATGCTTATACATCCATTTTTCTTGCTTTGGACATCCAAGACCAATAAATAGAACATCAACATTTAATTTATTAATTATTTCTATTTCTTTAATTGCATTATCATCCAGGTCTTCAGAAAATGGTGGAGAATGATAATATGGAACATCCAACTTAGGATACGTTTTAAAAATGTTATTTTTAAGCATATCCAAAGTCATGCTGTCAGAACCATAAAAACCAATTTTAATGTTATTTTTTTCAGAAAATTCACATATTATTCTAACTATTTCTGAGCCCAAAAAAACTTTTCTTATTTTTTTTGAGTAAATAAACTTAACAGCTGAAGCAAGAAGATAGCTATCAGAAATGATTAGACTGGCCTCATGATGAACATTTAGATAGCTGCTATCTCTATGAGCAATATCTTGACTGTGAGCGTTGGTTATTATTATGTATTTATTTCTATAATTATTTATATTGTTTAAAATAGAATAAAAATCAACTTTTTCGGGGAAGGCCACTTCCGATGATAAAATTTTGTACTTTTGCATAATTAAAAAAATTATTTTGATAATATGTGTTTTTATATAAAACATAACGATATAAAATAGAAGTATAGACGATAAATTGGACATCATGAGAAACTTTAATAAGAACAATCCATTAACTTATATACATATTCCAAAGACAGGGGGAACGTCATTTAAAAAACTTATTTCTCTCATCTTTTATAAGCATACTAATTATAAAGCTTTTTTCTTCACCGACCCAAGGAAAACAATTGTATACAACAAGAGTGTAAATGATAAAAGCGAAGTAGTGACATGCCATTTTTATAACAATACCGTCACTAAATCACTCATCAATGCAGATGTTAAAACAAGATTTAGTGACTTAAAAATAAATTCTAATCAATTCATAACTTTTTTGAGAGAACCTCTTAATAGAGCTGAAAGTTTATACTTATATCTTAAATCGCTTTATGATTTATTAAATCCAAATAGCTACATAGATCATTTAAACGACTTGAATTTTACTAATATTAAATGGTTAATTTTAGCCAAATTTCGCCACAGGAAAGCAACAAAAGATTTCATTAAATTTTTTACAAAATATGGCAATAATTTTGAAACTTTTTTATTATCAGATGTTAACCATAGCTTTTTACAACACTTTCCAATTGAATTAAATTCTTATAATTACAAAAAAAAATTAGCAGATGCTTTTGTTTTTATAGGAATACAAGAAGATTTTGATGAAAGTGTAAGTCTTCTCTTCAAACAACTTGGTCATGAGGCGCCTCAAAGCATTTTAAAAATGAATGTAACGAATGAAATAAATGCTAGTCAAAAAATAAAAAGCCCAGTAGCCTCGCTATCACAAGAAGCAGTAACTGAATTTAAAAATAGATATGCCTTGGATTATTTGATATACGAACATTCTAAAGAGCTTCTTAGAGATTCAAATGAGGATTAATAATGAATGAAAAGGTTGCTATCATTTCGAATGAAAATGATCAATTTTATGAGCTACAGCAAAAGCTTGAAAAAAAATTTAAAATTATTGATACATTTAATATAGATAATATTGATCAAATTTCTCATTCTATAAAAATGGAGAAATCCGAAATCTATATTTATATAGGTAATCCTGATAATGTTTTTAAAAATATTCCGAAGCAGTTATTTGATAATAGCCATGCAGATTTAATTTTCTATGAAACAAATAAATACCTGATTGATAATCTTCAGCATAAAGCAAAACTTAAGAGTTTTATAAAACGTTTATTCGATATTTTTTTTGCTTCAGCGCTCCTTTTAGCGTTATCACCTTTTTTATTGCTTACAGGTTTTCTCATAAAGATTGAATCAAAAGGCCCAATACTATTCTTACAAAAAAGAAACGGCTTAAGGGGCAAAGTATTTAAATGCATTAAATTTAGGTCGATGAAGGTCCATCAAAGCAAAAAAGTTATACAAGCAAAAATAGACGATGATAGGGTGACCTACATTGGAAAATACATCAGAAAACTATCAATAGATGAACTCCCACAATTAATAAATATTATTAAAGGGGATATGTCTATTGTAGGCCCTAGGCCTCATGCGTGTGAGCATAATATAGAGTATGAAAAAATTATACCAAACTACAAGCAAAGACATAAAGTAAAGCCTGGCTTGACTGGTGAAGCTCAAGTAAAAGGTTTAAGGGGTGAAACATCTGATATAAAAAATATGATTTCTAGAGTTGAGCAAGATATCTTATACATCCAAAAATGGTCGTTGTTAAGAGATTTAAAAATCATTGCAAAAACACCTTTAGCAATTTTTAATGACAGGGCCTATTAGTTGATATCTGAAAATTTAAAAAAAGCAATTTTTGCCATCATAAACAAATCATCAAAAAAAAATATAGAAATTAAAACTATTTATTTTTTATCATGGGGAATGAAATTTAACATAAAAGAACTAAGTCCAATGGAAACCATCGTATGTTTTCTAGCTAATCCATATTAAGCCTCCCCATATAACTCATGCATAAACTCTTCAAAAATTTCAATGTCATTTATAGATAAAATTTCTAGTAAATATAAGATGTATCTTATTCAAAGAAATAAAGATTTGTTTTTTTATGCAAATAAAGAGATATTAGGCCATATTAATTTAAATTAAAGATAAAAAGTTATGAATATATTAATCATTGGAGCGGGTTATGTTGGCATTTCACTAGCATTAATTTTTGCTGAAAAATATACTCTTAAAATCTTGGATACTGATTCAACTAAAGTGAATCAAATTAATAAAAATTGTATTGTCTATAATGATTCGAAGTCTAACGAATATCTAAAAAATCAGGAAAATCTAGTTGCTTTTAATAACATTAATGATGTAGATCAGTCTGATCTAGATTTTATTTTTATTGCAGTCCCCACAAATTTTGATGAAAAGTCAAAAACATTCAATACAGACTCTATTGACAAAATTTTACACAGACTTCATCAAAATAAGTCAAGTTCTATAATAGTAATAAAATCTACAGTTCCTATTGGGTACACACTTGCTTTATCTAAAAAGTATAGTGAATTGACTATAGTTTTTTCACCTGAGTTTCTAAGAGAGGGTTTTGCGATCAAAGACAACTTGAATCCAGATAGAATTATAGCTGGAAGTGAATCAAGTAAAGCTAATGAAAAAGTATTGGAATTATTAAGCAGTTTTGCACTTAATAATGATATAAAACAGATAGCGTGCAAAAGTTCTGAAGCAGAGGCAATAAAATTATTTTCAAATACTTATTTAGCCATGAGAGTTGCATACTTTAATGAGCTAGACAATTTTGTTCTTGAAAATAATTTAGATTCAAAAACAATAGTTGAGGGTGTAAGCCTCGATAAAAGGATTGGCATGAGTCATAATAATCCATCTTTTGGCTATGGTGGATACTGTCTTCCAAAAGACTCTAAGCAATTAAAATCAGACTTTGGTTTTTTATCTGAACATTTAATTACAAGCATTATTGAATCAAATAGGCTTAGAAAACAATATATTGCAAATAAAATTATTAATATAAAACCTAAGACTATTGGTATTTATAAGCTCTCCATGAAAAAAAACTCAGACAACTTTAGAGAATCAGCAATAGTGGATATTATTAAAACTTTAAAAACAGAGCTTGATTCTGATATTAAAATATATGAACCAAATCTTAAAGAAAATATTTTTATGGGGATTAAAATAGAAAAAAACTTAACTTTTTTTAAAGAAAATTCGGAAATATTTGTTGCAAATAGAATTTCTGAGAATCTTAAAGATGTAATGTATAAAGTTTTTTCAAGGGATGTTTATAATAAAAATTAATTATTTGAAAAATTAATTGATAACTTAACAAAAAAGGATGAAAATACGTCATGTTTGCCCGAGTGGTGGAATTGGTAGACACAAGGGACTTAAAATCCCTCGATAGAAATATCGTGCCGGTTCAAGTCCGGCCTCGGGTACCATTTTTATGAATTTTTTTATAAATATAGATAACAAGGAACCATTTTCCTTATTTAAAGCTTTTTATACAAAAGCCGTAACTAATCAAAAAAATATTCAACAATCCAAACGCACTTCATTTGGATTGTTACTATTAGATTTATGGATAATATGGAAAGGTGTTATTCTAATATTAAAGGTAGAAGGGCGCTAAATTTTAAAAGCTTTAGTATGATAAATTTTATAAATCCCAGCAAAGAAAAGCCATTTCTCTTAATCAAAGAGAAGTATCATGAAGCATTAAAAAAAAATCAAAAAAATATAGAAGCTATTTCAGTAGCATCATATTCTAAAACTAACTCCTTTGTTGATTCAAGGTATGTAAATCTAAAAATAATCGATGGAGAGAGTTTCATATTTTTCTCAAATTATGAATCACCCAAATCTAAACAATTTGAAGAACACAATCAGATTTCAGCATTAATATATTGGAGTACAATTAATACACAGATAAGAATTAATGGCTTGATCAGAAGAACTAATAGAAAGTTTAATCAATTATATTTTTCTAAGAGAAATTTTAAGAAAAACGCTTTAGCTATATCTTCTAAACAATCGCAGCCTATTGCCTCTTATCACAACGTAAGGGCTCGTTATAATGAAGTCCTTAATTCAGATAGTCTCGATATTTGCCCTGATTACTGGGGTGGTTTTATATTTGAGCCAAATACAATTGAGATTTGGAAAGGAGAAGAAAATAGATTGAATAGAAGAGAAAAATTTGCTCGTATTGATGGTTGGAAAAAAGTTACTCTTTCTCCATGAAGGCAGAAATAAACATAGCTAGTAAAAATATTTATAATCTATTCCTTCAAAATTTTTTGACCCCCCCTAACAAGGATTCATCTGCACTATCAGAGGAAGACTTACTCAAGCTTTCAGAAATTTTTAAATATGGTAGATCTGAAAAATATTTTATTAATTATCTTGATTGCAAAAAATTAACTCATTTTTCCGATTATGATACCCTAAAAAAATTTTCCGATCTTAGAACTTGAAAATCATTTCAAATAATAGAAGCATCTTTGCAGATACTGCGATTATTTAATAAGAACAAAATAAAATGCATACCATTAAAGGGAGCACAGCTAATCTTTTTCTATGATCAAGAGCTATCTAAAAGACCATTACGAGACCTAGATGTATTGATAAACGAATCTCAAATTGATGATGCGGTTAGGTTGCTTTTACAAAATGGTTTCTTTTTTAAATCAAACAAAGATATTAAAAGAGGTTATAAATCATCATTAATAGCAGATTTATCAATGAATCATGGTGCTGATTTTATTTGCGAAGATGTTGCATGCATCTCAGATAATATTAATGGCATGGCGATTAAAAATGCACCTCCATTAATAAAACTTTCTGATGAGATATCTCATAAATTAAATTTAAATCAAAAAAATAAAATAAATCTTATCGCGGATAGGCTTAATCGGTCGTTTTATAGGGTTCAAGAAAATACAAATACTAATAAATTAATCGCATGTTTCTTTCTAGAATGGGGAGACTCGTTTTCAATGGAGAAACTTGAAGACAGCAGAGTTCTTCCAGCTTTTCTTTTAAACACATATTCATGCTACCCCTTTAATTCATGCATTGAGTCTTCAAAGGACTTCCATAACTTCACTCATGAGTTTATAAAAAAAATTCCCAATATTTAAAATAACTCGTAATAAAAATGATTGTTTTAAAAATAGCATTAAAATTACAAATTTCTTAAATAATTTAATAAAATAATATTATGTTTATAGTTTTAAATGTAACTTCTTTGTATTAGAATACACCCCACATGTTTACCACACCTGCCCAATTTCTATATTTTGACCAAGTCTAATTTAATAGTATTTTGAAGAAAAATATTACACCTATAAATAATAAAATTCGAGCTGATATGGTAATGCTTATTGGTGAGAATGGAGCTAAGCATGGTTTAGTTAATCTTAGTGAGGCTCTAACTAAAGCCCAAGAAGCAGAAGTTGACTTAGTTCAGGTATCGCCTATAGGCTCCGAACCTATTGTTTGCAAGCTTATGGATTATGGAAAGCATGTCTTTGCCAAGAAAAAAAGCATTTCATCCTCCAAAGCAAAAGTCAAAAGAACATCAGTTAAGGAAATTAAGTTTAGGCCTTCCACTGATATTGGAGATTACAATATTAAATTAAAAAAGATAAAAAGCTTTATTCTTGATGGAGATAAGACTAAAATAAGCGTCCGATTTAGAGGCAGAGAAATTTTGAACAGCAATCTTGGTCTTGAGCTATTAACTAAGCTTAAGGAAGAATTAATAGATGTTGCTCAAGTTGATCAAGAGCCATCGTTGGAAGGCAGGCAGCTGTTAATGGTTTTGTCACCTTTAAGAAAGAATAAATAATTAAATTTTAGAGTAAGTAATGGGATATAAGTTAAAAACACATTCAGGAGCAGCCAAGCGTTTCAAGAAAACGGGTTCATCTGTCAAGAGTAAAAGTGCTCATAGAAATCATATTCTTACTAAACAGTCTACAAAAAGAAAAAGACATAACAGGGGATTAAATAAACTTTCAGGCATTGT
>ERZ807291.4258-NODE-4258-length-19211-cov-9.480267_pt1 | contig 19211 bp, 14 predicted proteins | sample MGYA00521257_ERZ807291 | MGnify/ENA primary metagenome ERZ807291 (study PRJEB31413, sample SAMN03169783) | marine metagenome | biome: Marine; feature: Water; material: Subsurface seawater | place: North Sea | collected 2011-04-28 | depth 1 m m ... | reverse complement strand
GGGACGATCTTTGGTGAACAGAAAAAGCGGCGCCGCAAAAAGCACCATCCAAATTCCAACGAAAGGCCCAACGGCACGCAAATGCTCGGCAGCATCTTTATTTAGATCAAATAGGGGCGTTTCCGTCTGAACAAACAGAACAAGTACGAGAACGAGGCATATCAGCCCCCCTGCATACCCTGTGCCCCAGCCCCAACCAGAAACTCGCCCGATACGATCAGAAGATACCTGGTCAGCCAGCATCGCATTGTAGAAAACCATGCCAAGCTCAAAGGCAATATTAGCAGCACCAATAAGGATTAACGCGCGAAGCACCATATTTTCATCTGGAATAATCGTCCATAGGAAGCCGCATGCAATCGAACATCCCAATGTTGAGGCGAAAAGCCACGGCTTGCGACGCCCCGTATGGTCTGAAATCGCACCAACGATTGGCCCCATCACCGCAACAATCAACGCGGACCAGCCGATTGCCTGACCCCACAAGGCGGTGCCAGTCACCTCATCGGCTGCAACGCCTTTGGTAAAGTACGCCGCAAAAACAAACGTGATAATGACGGTTGGAAATGCTGAGTTCGCCCAATCGTAAAGGCACCACCCCGCAACCCCCAATCGTGTCGATGGTTGACTATCCAGTGACATCAACCATCGTTCGTAATTGACGGCTTGCGACCGCGATCATGGCAAGGTCATTCACCTCAACATTCCAGAGCTCAGACAACATTTGTTCCGTTGGTCCAACCAAGGAAGGATTTTCATCTATCCAGTCTTCAACAGCCTGCGTCGACGATGTTCCTTTCTTAGCCGTATCAAGAACCTTTTCTGTGAGGTGCAACTGATGGCTATAGACTTCTTCGACCAGCGCCGCGATCGCAAGTTGCTGCCAATGGCTATCAGAATCAAGACCCTCCGCCGCAGCACGTAAACGACCCATCTTAAAGCGTGTTCCAATCGCAAAGTATCCTTTTGCGACATTCAGAACATCCATCTTCCGTCTGATCGCCAGACGAACGATGTCGCAACCGGAATAAAGGTTCACAAGATTGGCAACACGAAGAGCCAGTCCCTCAGGCACACCTTGTTCAATATATGGCGCACCACGTTTCTTCATATCTGTGACGTAATGACGCGGCAATGTTGAAGATAAATTCTGTGCCAAGGTCTGCATATTCTTTGAGAACATGCTGCAGTTAGCACCGATATCCAGGTCTTTTTCCCCATGCCTCAAGAACCAAAGCGTCACCCATTCGAGTAGATGCTGCGTATCCATCATCATGTCCGTTTGCGTACTCGCCGGCACTTTATTATCCAGCGCTTCGATCTCAGCCCATAACTTTGGCATATCGAAAATCTCGTGCGCGATGAACCAGGCCCGAGCAATATCACCAACACCTTTACCAGTCTTTTCACGAACCTCGTTGACGAAGCTTCCACCCATGCGATTGATCATGTTGTTGGTCAAGCGCGTTGCAACGATCTCACGACGCAAACGGTGCTTGGCAATATCATCACAATATTTATCACGGAGCGGCGTTGGGAAATATTCAACAAGGTCTTCAAACAAGTAAGGATCATCTGGCAGATTAGTCGCCAAAAGCTCATCGTACGTCCACAGTTTTGCGTATGAGAGCAACACCGCAAGTTCAGGACGGTATAGACCATGATTGGCTTGTGCGCGTTCAATCATGACTTCGTCATCTGGCAGGAATTCTACGCTGCGGTTCAAACGATTTGAGCGTTCCAGCATTTTCATTAAGCGATGCTGATTGTCCGAGGCATGAAGGCCGCGCGATTCAATCAATGTAATCGCTTGGCTTTGATCGTAGTTGTGACGCAAAACCAATCCGGCAACTTCATCCGTCATCCGCGCCAAAAGTTTATTGCGCGCCGGTTCGGTTAGACCACCTGCCTGTGTCACCTGGCCAAGTAAAATCTTGATGTTGACCTCGTGGTCTGAAGAATCCACACCCGCAGAGTTATCTATTGAGTCTGTGTTTAGTCGGCCGCCAGCCGCGGCAAATTCAATCCGGCCCAACTGTGTCGCGCCCAGGTTTGCACCTTCACCAATAACCTTGGCACCAACGTCGTCACCATTAATTCGGATTGCATCATTCGCACGGTCACCAACATCCGCTGCAGATTCGTGCCCTGCTTTGATGTACGTGCCGATACCACCAAACCACAAAAGATCAGCATTGTGTTTAAGGATCGCTTTGAGCAATTCATTCGGCGTGACTGTATCCGTCTGAAAACCAAACAAGGCTTTGATTTCTTTATTCAGCTTCAGTGATTTTGCACTGCGCTCAAAAATCTCGCCACCTTTAGAAAGTTTCTTTTTGTCATAGTCAGACCAAGAAGACCGGCCCATATCAAAGAGGCGTTTGCGTTCAGTCCATGTGACGCCAGGGTCCGGATCTGGATCAACAAAGATATGCATATGGTTAAATGCAGCCAACAGTTTGATATGCTTCGACAGCAACATCCCGTTGCCAAACACATCACCAGACATGTCTCCCACGCCAACGCAGGTGAAATCTTCAGATTGTGTATCGATGTCCATTTCACGGAAGTGACGCTTTACCGACTCCCATCCGCCGCGCGCGGTAATACCCATTTTTTTATGGTCATATCCTTGGCTGCCACCAGATGCGAACGCATCCCCAAGCCAATGCCCATAATCAATCGAGACTGAGTTTGCGATGTCTGAGAACGTCGCCGTACCTTTGTCAGCTGCAACCACGAGGTATGGATCATCATCGTCATGTCTGACGACGTTTTTACGTTGGGTGATCCGGTTGCCAGAAATGTTATCGGTAATATCGAGCAAGCCCGATAAGAATATTTTATAGCAAGCAATACCCTCGTCCATGAAAGCATCTCGGCTATTATCCGCCGGCGGCTGCTTACATACAAAGCCACCTTTTGATCCAACAGGAACAATAACGGCGTTTTTAACTTGCTGCGCCTTCACAAGACCAAGAATTTCCGTTCGGAAATCTTCTGGACGATCTGACCAACGTAATCCACCGCGCGCCACATAACCGAAGCGCAAGTGAACACCTTCGACACGCGGGCTATACACCCAGATTTCACGGAACGGTCGAGGCAATGGCATTTCTTCCACTGCTTGTGAGTCAATTTTGAAGGATACGTATGATTTCAATTCGCCTTCATCGGTGGGCTGAAAGTAGTTTGTCCGATTAGTCACATCGAGTAAATTGATAAACCGGCGTAGAATGCGGTCTTCATCCGCACTCGCAACATCTTCCAGTTTTTCCATGTATTTTTTTCGAATTTTTTCCACACTCGGTATTTTCTTTTTCTTCGCCGCCGCAGGATCAAATTTGATTTCAAATATATCGACAAGCAACCTCGCGAAAGCCGAGTGCTTTGCTAACGTTTGCTCCATGTACGTTTGAGAGTACGTAATGCCAACCTGGCGAAGGTACTTACAATACGCACGGAGAATGACAATTTCACGCCATGCCAATCCGGCACCAACAACCAAGGCATTGAATCCATCACTTTCAGCGTCACCATGCCAAACTCGTGCAAAGGCTTCTTCGAAATTATCTCGATTTGATTCAACATCGATGTTCATGCCGTTACGCGTTTCCAATCCAAAATCATGGATCACTAATCGCTTAAAACTGGCATCTGCGATTTTAACTTCATGAGGGCCGCCTTCATTAATAACTTTGAAGCCCATATGCTCAAAGACTGGCAAAACATCTGATAGAGGAATTTGCTTTTCAGGACTATAGAGCTTAAATCGCACCGTGTTTTTTTCAGAATCATTCGGTCGGTAAAGATGAAAGCCAATCTCGCCCGTTGTATCAACGTCTTCAATGATACCAAGGTCGAGAAGAACTTCATCGCTCGAATACTTTTCTTGGTACAGCGTGCCGAATGCAGATTTAAATCGTGCAATAAGTTCATGTGCACGGGCTTCGCCGTCACGCTCTGTAAGCGCATCAAGAATTTTATCGCTCCAAGACCGAGTCGCCTGAGTAATCTCAGCTTCAAGCGCTGCAGTATCATATTTAGGAATTTTGCTTTCGGGCAGTTTGATAATTAGATGCACGCGCGCGAGCGGTGAATCATCTAACTGTGTAAAGAAAGCAGACGGGGTGCCATTGACTGCATTTGCAAGAATTTCCTGGATACGTTGGCGTAAGTTTGTGTCGTACCGATCCCGTGGGATATAGACCATACAAGAGAGATAACGCTTAAACGTGTCTTCCCGGATAAATAATGCGACGCGCTGGCGCTCTTGTAGATGTAAAATTCCGGTCGCAATTTTGAATAAATTATCTTCACTTATTTGGAACAATTCATCGCGCGGATACGTCTCAAGAATGTTCAGCAATGCTTTACCATCGTGGCTGTCGCGGGAGAAACCTGCACGATCAACAATATTTTTAAGCCTTCTGCGAAGGAGTGGAATACCTCTTGGCGATAAATTATAAGCAACCGATGTGAACAGGCCGACGAAAAGCTGATAGCCGATGACTTTGCCGGATCGGTCAAACTTTTTAATGCCGAGCGCATCCATATGGACGGAGCGATGCACGAGTGATCGTTGATTTGTCTTCGCAACGGAGAGTAAATCACGTTTTCCTAAAAACTCGACAACCTCATCAGACAAAGTTCCCTTGCCTTTGTATGATTCAAAGACAGCAATGCCTGAATCCCTAAGCACGCCAAGTCCCGATTTTGCGTCGACGGTAACTTTAGTCTTTTTCCCGCTCCCAGATATTTTGTATTCACGAAAGCCCAAGAACGTGAAGTGATTGTCATGGAACCAGCGTAGTAATTCCCGAACTTCACTTGTTTCTTCCGCCTGAATACCTTTTGGGTCATGATTCAAATCATCAATCACAACTTCCATGCGCTCACGCATGGGTCGCCAATCCTCAACAGCCGAGCGCACACCATCTAGCACTTCTCGTAACGATTTAACGATATCGCGGAGCGCCGCATCTGGCTGCTGAGCGATTTGAAAATGCATAAAGCTCTCAGCTCGGGCATCTACATCCATATGACCACGCTCAAGAATATCGAGTACACTTCCAGCTTTACTACGGCGCACTTTGCAAATCGGGTGAATGACAAGATGGATTGGGAGTTCTCGGCGTGTCAGTTCTGCTGAAACTGAATCAACCAAAAACGGCATATCATCCGTAATGATTTCAATCACACTATGATCAGATGCCCATCCGTCGTCAGACTTCTTTGGGTTATAGGCACGTATCTTAGACGTTTTCGGTTTCCGGGATACGCCCGTCTTTAAATGTGACGTCGCTATTGCTGCAAGCTCACTGCCATTAAATTCAGCTAAATCTTGCGCAGGCACATGAACAAAATACTCACCAATAAAGGCACGTAATTGCTTCCCCTGCTTTCCTTTAGCGCTTTTTTGAGCTGCTTTTTGTGCGGCAGTTACCAACGTTTCGCCAGTCTGTTCTGATTTTGATATTGAATGCTCCCTTCGCCCGTCTTATTGCCGAGGCTTTATGCAAAGAGGCTAACGCATCCTGAGCGTGAGGGGAAGGTGTCCGTCGGAAGAATACAATGAGCGATGGGTATGATTAAAACCGGACGGAAAGACTAAGTGCGCCAAACCGATCCGCCTCAGACTGTCCATCAAATTCACGTGAGCGCATGACATGCGTGAACGCCAAGCGAACGTTCTGATATGTGAATGCAACACCAGCAACGAAGTCGCCAACAAATGGTTTCTTATTAACGCTGTGACTATCAGTAAACGTATTTCCATCCAAAAATATGTTTAGAGCAACCCACCGTCCATCGACACCTGCAAACGCGTACCAAGCCAGCCGCTCGGCAGGGTTGATCGCGCCAAAGCCAGATAAACTCGGGCGGATCAAAGGAGGGCCGTAATCAATAAACAGTTCCTGACCAAACCTAAAAATAACGCCACCATTTATGTGCGTGTAGACATTGCCAAGTGATGCACCGACGTGCGGCACAGCATCAAATTCAAACCCTGAATATCGAAATGCTTTGTGACGCCATTTACGTTCACCAATAATATTGATGCCGGGCTCATTATTCAGCTGATTTTCCCAACCCTTTGACGTCGTGACATTGATCAGCTTGTGATATTCGTTCTGCACCTACTTACCCATCGCTGCTGGGCCGACGACCCCAAACTCAACGGCCATCTTATCAAGCGTCTCGGTAAAATGATCGCCAATACCCTTTCCTGTCTCGGCATACAAAGACCCCGATGCATACAACCATCCCGCATAAGGCCGGTCATTTGTGACCAAGTTACGCGCTTCAGTGTCAGCAGGCGTATACATATTGTGGCCAAGCTCCAGGCCCAAGCGACCACCACGCACATCCGCCAGTGGATACAACATCTGGAGCGTATCGCGGACAGTGGTCATATCCGAGTCATCTTTAGCGTCAGATACCCAACCTAATCGAACACCATTCGTATAATGGCGGTCCGTATTCGCAATGCGATCGTTTTCTACGTTAACCGTCCATGTGCCAGCACCCGCGTTTGAAGTCACCATTACGGCTGCTAAAGCAGCAAACATACAAAAACAACGGAGATTATTAAAAACAGTCATATGCTTTCTTAATACAAAAAACACTCAAAGAACAATAACCCTGTTCTGAAAGAGTAATTGTCACATAATTCTATTAATAGTTTGAGAGAGAATGGAGCGGGCGAAGAGATTCGAACTCTCGACTTCAACCTTGGCAAGGCTTTACTTTCTCTCTGAGCTACGCTCAGGTTATCATGAGCTAGAATCAAACAACTCGAAGCCCAAGGCGGTGGCTCAAATCACTCGTAAAAACATGGTTTGGATCGTTTTGATCCAAAAAAACGGCCCAATTTTTACGCAATGGATACATAGTATCAAGCACACTTGGAATGAGGCGGGAATCTTTCGCCAAATAAACTCTGCCTCCTGCCTTAGCCGTTTTTTCATCAAACAGGCCAAGTAAGTTCATGATTTCAGGATCATTTGCTAAAATTTGCACACTGAGTGTTATGCCCGATATAGGAAACGACATTGGTGCATCATTCTTTGGCCCAAATCGCTTTAGAACAGTTAAGAATGATCCTGCCCTGTACTTTTGAATTTCAGACAAAAAATACAGCACAAGTTCGTAAGCGCCCTTATCTGGCAAAGCAACCTGGTATTCGTAAAATCCGTTTGAGCCATAAAACCGATTGATATTTGTAATGCTATGAAGCGGGAATAAGAAAGGGTGCCCATGCTCAATGCTCATCTGATTGCGAGGTAAATGATAATAAAGCTCATTGAACGCTTTAAGAAAAAGAGGGCGGAAGTGCCCTCTTTTTGGTAACCAAGGAAAGTTGTAAGCGCGTTTATCTGCCCATTCTAACGCCTGCATTTCCTGTTTTGGCTTAAGCTTGGTTTTTTCTGCATGATGCGCGTTTATGGCAATGCCTCGGCCAAGGGATTTCCCCCGCGCCGTTGTATCCAACCAGGTCACGCTATAATCAAATGCCTCAGATTTTTCTTGTGCAGCGAACGTTTCTTCAAGATTTCTCGTCTTTGTTTTTGTGACCGCCATAAATGACGTTTCAACAGGAATGAGTTGTAACGTCACTTCAAGGATAATCCCTGTAAGCCCCATACCACCAACGGTTGCCCAAAATAACGTTTGATTATTTTGAGGCCCACACTCAACCACCTCGCCGCTTCCAGTCAAAAGAGTAATACGAATAACATTTTTGCCAAAGGTACCCTGTTTCTCATGGTTTTTACCATGCACATCGAAGCTCACACAGCCTCCAAGTGTTGCCTGACTAGCACCCGGTGCCGATGCAAGGAACCACCTCTGCGGCACGATTACCGCTTGTAAATCTGTAATACACAAACCCGCTTCACACGTAATCACTCCATGGTCAGGGTCAAATTCAAGAATACGATTGAGGCCACGCAAGTCAGCAACAACACCATTTTTATTAAGGGCCGCATCCCCGTAGCTTGCACCGCCACCACGCCCGATAATTGATGTATCAGCGCAGTAATCTCGCAAACCATCCAAGGCTAATTTGTCTTCGGGCCGGACAACAGAAGACGTTTGTTGGTTGCGTAATGCCCACCCTTCTAATGTTTGCTGCTTGGTCTGCATCTGTTTTATGTTAACCCGCGATAGGACTTAAACCAGGCCCATGCATGGTCAACCTGGGCATCCAGATCCGAATAGCGTGGCGACCAGTTCAACGTTGTTTTGGCAAGCCGCGCATCACCAATAAGAATGGCAGGATCACCCCCACGGTTACTCCCATGACGCACGCGCACCTCTTTGCCCGTAACCCGCCGAACCGCATTGATAACATCGAAAACCGAATACCCTTTGCCATTTGCCAAATTCACAACGGTCGGCGCATCACCAGCAAGCAAGCATTCGAGTGCACGAACATGCGCCTCTGCTAGATCACTCACGTGGACATAATCACGGACACACGAACCATCTTCTGTCTCGTGATTTGTTCCAAATACTGTGATTTCCTCTCTGAGGCCAGCTGCGACTTCAAGTGCTAAAGGAATCAAATGTGTTTCCGGATCATGTGCCTCACCGACATCCCCCATTGGGTCTGCACCCGACGCGTTGAAATAGCGCAAAGCCATATAGGGCGCGCCTGAACTTTCCAAATTGCGGGCTAACATCGCTTCGACAGCAAGTTTCCCCATAGCGTAAGGATTCATCGGTTGAGCAGGGCTCTTCTCGTTAAGCGGCACAACCCCGTAATTGCCATAGATACTACATGTACTTGAAAAGACGATTGGAATCTTCGCTTGTTTGCTTTTAGACAAAACATCGATGAGTGCCTGAGATCCCCCAATGTTATTCACTCGGTACATTTCAGGATGTTGGACTGATTCACCAACATAGGCATAACCAGCCAGATGAATAACTCCAATTGGCGTGTACATTTCGAGGGTTTTTTCAAGCGTTCCAGAATCACTCAGTGCTCCGTGCTCAAACGGTCCCCATTTAACGGCCCACCGAAATCCACGCGACAAGTTATCATATGTAACCGGCAAATACCCGGCATCATGCAAGGCTTTACTGACATGGCTACCAACATAGCCCGCCCCTCCCGTCACGAGTACCGTGTTTGATTGTCCTGTCATTGCATTATATTTATGTTCGCGTTTCTGGTTTTATGTTGAGCCTTTTTCGCGGTGTACAAATGACCGCTTTCTCAGACACTTCCGGCGGCTCTGAAAATCCATTCAATTGACTAATCACATATAACGGCCGATTTTTCACTTCATTATGAATCCGCCCGATGTAATCAGACATCACGCCTAGAGCAATCAATTGAATGCCACTGAGACAGCCAATAAACAGCACAAGAGACGACCAGCCTTCGACGACATCTGGTGTGAACAGTTTTGCAATGAGCGCAAACCCGGCAATTACAAATGAAAGCACAGCAACGATTACGCCAACCCACAAAACAAAACGCAACGGCGCATTAGAAAACCCTGAGAGACCATCAAGAGCAAGGGACACCAATTTGAAGAAAGAATATTTGCTCTCTCCTGCAAACCGGGCAGGCCTTTCGTAAGGCACGGCAACTTGGCGGAAACCAACCCACGCACACAACCCACGCACGTAACGATTATTTTCACGGAGTTGGTTTAATGCTGTCAATGCCTGACGATCTATCAAACGGAAATCACCCGCATCAACAGGCACATCAACATCACCTACTGCCTTCAATAGCCGGTAATAAACGGATCGCATTGATGTCATAAACCATGATTCATGATCTCGTTTATTGCGCACCGCATAAACAACATCATACCCATCCGACCATTTGCTAATCATCTCAGGTATCAATTCGGGAGGGTCTTGCATATCGGCATCCATCACGACAACAGCATCGCCTTGCGCAAAATCCAAACCAGCCGTCACTGCAACTTGATGGCCAAAGTTACGTGAAAATTGCACCAATCGAACCATATCATTGGACGCCATCTCTTCAGAGATGATCTCCACCGTTCTGTCATGGCTTCCGTCATCTACAAAAACGATTTCATAGGGAATACCGATTGTCCCCATCGTTTCTTTAACACGCCTTAACAATTCCTGGAGATTGCTTTCTTCGTTAAAAACGGGAACGACAATAGATATCATTTGAGATCTCAAAATAGCCTAGAGGGAAATTACAGTTCGCGATTTTTAGGTGCCAGCCCAAGCGAGTCTCGCCAGCATTCATACAATCACTTCTTTAAAAAAATAACATGATCCGCACATTTTTGGCCAGTATTGCGATAGCCGTTCAAAGAACCACCATCAAGCTCACTTATCGGCCCGGATCTAAACTTTTTCTCGAGCATATCTTTCGGCATACCATCTTGATCGCTTTGTGGTTCAGAAAGAAGAAGAGATTCAAAATGCCCATCATTAATCAATCCGCCAACACCGTCTCGTTCGAATTCCAACCCGAGTCGTCTTTCTAATCTATAATTCCAAGATAAAACAATAGGCGGGTCACTCAGATTTATCCAAGGCAACGATGCATACATATTTGGCACGTAAACAGGTAAGGGCATTTTTTGCAGGCACGCTTGTATTGCCGTATGTCGCTCATGCTGTGACTGCAATGATGTGATGCCATTAAATCCAAATAAAACGGTGCTAACGGCAACGGCTGCAGTACCCCAACCTAAAATCATCACATTGACCGTTGTATTCCGAAATACTGTAAAGGAACGGCCTTGCTGTAATGCCTCATCTTCAAAAACAATTTTCAGAAAAACGATGACGGATGCAGCCGCATAAAATGAGAATGCAAAATAATAGTTTTCCGCAGCACCGACTTTTGAAGAGATAAGCAGAACCACTAGAAAAAGCGGCAAAATAGAAATTGCAAAAAACCGCCCGGCTTGGTTGGCCCAAACAGCTCTCCGTATGTCACTTGAAAATATTATCGCGACAAATATCACAGCAAGAGGAAATAATGCTGGCGTCGACTTGATAATAAAATTTTGCAAATTTCTCAGTAAGTGCGCGAAATCAAAACCATAAATAGCAGGCCGAAAAAATATTGTTTCAATATACTCATCTGTTGCAAACACAATGACAGCTGCCACAAAAGCAAAATAGGTAAATGTTAGCAGGATTAATGGTTTTATTTTTAAATGAAATAATAAATACAAACCCACCGCGATCGCCGAGAATACGTCTACTTGCTTAAAGGACCATGCCCCAAACAACATAATCGCAGTTAAAACTACAGCCAAATAAGGGCGCTTCGGAAAGAACTTCCAGAATACGTATACGGCACCAACCTCAAGCACCATGCCCCAGATATCAGAACGAACGGTGACCCCCCAATACCCAACCAAAGGCCCGAACATCAGATAAACAGCAAATGCCAAGCTAAGAATTCGAAGTGGTTTTGATTGAGCATTAGATGTCGCTAAAAAAGCTTTATAAGAAAAAACTACACCAACGATTAAGCCTAAGAACGTCGCGCTTCGCGCAATCGTCGGTAACCATTCATCGTTCGTATTCAGCACACTTTTAACTAGCGCAACATATGTTCCGTAAAATTCATAGAACAACCAGTTAAAAAAGGCGATCGAATATGGAATGCTATATGGGTCATCATAAACAGCCATACCATGCACATACTTCCATATTGCGAACAGAGATTCCTGCTCCCAACCACTTGTTACTACGTGGACAGGGTACGTGAATGACATGGCACCAGAAATACGCACACCCATCAGAATTAAAGATAAGATTACCGTTGTTGCTGCGACAAAAAGCAGCGCGCGTGTAAGCGGCATATTTCCAAATTCTCTAGAATGCAAAACCTATTCCTCTTTGCGCAACACAGCTATCAAGCTGGTGCCTGTCTTGAAATGGGATGAAGCTACGTTATCAATCTGATCGACTATGCGACGGCTTTCGCTGGCAAAGATAGACGTAAGAGCCTTATTTATAGGACTCATTGGCATCGAGAAATCTGACCCACCTTCACCTGCCGATGATTTTTTCAGATTGGCAATAGAACGCATCATACTGATAATGGGGTATAGTCGTGCATTGAAGAACCCCGTCATCCTACATGTCACAGGCAACCCATTCCAAACAGCTTCGAGTTCAGGCTTCTCGTATCTTCGAAAATGATGATTTGCCACGTCATGAGGGCTCCAAAGCGATTTTAATGCCGGGACCGTTATCAGTATATCCGCTCCCTTTGGGGCTAAATGTACAAGATCAGACAAGAATTTTTTGTCATCCTCAACGTGTTCAAGGACATCAAGCAGCGTAAATAGCGTTACTTTACTTGATATATCGCGCAAATCATCGGGCATACGCCCACATCTGAAGTCACATTCTGGAAATTTTTCTGACGCAAGATCAATGGCAATTTGTGATGAATCTATACCAACACATTGAAACTTTTCTTGTTTGAAATGCGCGAGTGAACCACCTGTACCGCAGCCTATATCGACGATAAAGGGTTGCTGAACATTTTGGGAAAGCTTTCTTGCAACATCCGTAATTATTTTTCGGCGCGCAACAAACCACCAATGTTTATCTTCCATCGTCGCATGTACGCGATATAAAGACTCTTCCACGAGAGCAAACCCCATCCTAGCCGTCGACTTCACATGTATAGCCGCTCCATTCACCTGACACAAACGAACCATTCACAGTCTTTTGCTGTCACAAACTACTGCGTTCAGCAGGCGAATTTTAACGAGCCAGGAGCGGACGAAGAGATTCGAACCCTCGACTTCAACCTTGGCAAAGCCGCCAACCAAAACATAAAACGTTAGATATCAATCACTTGTTCGGATGCTGTCGCACGCTAAACCGGAACAAAAGAGAATAATCGGGATTAAAACCGAATAGTCGGGGCACGATTTTGTCACGCTATGCTTTATGGAGGATGTCCGGACAGCCTAGTTCGTAGACACTCCGTTCACGCTATCTGTTGTTGGTCCGGTGTCGACACGCCCGTCCTTCATAAAATCGGCCTCATCGCGACGGGCAAGCTCGGCCTCCAGTTCGCCAACTCGGCGTTCCAGCGCCGCAATACGTTCCGGGGCAACGCGAAATCCCCTGTAAAGATGGCGAACCGCATGGGTGCCGCCGATCAGACCGAGCCAGGTATTCATCGCCGCATAACGGAGCCCCGTTACGATCTTCGCACTTCGTTGTGGATCAAGTGCCGCGACACCCCAGCCCAGCACTGTCAATGCGCCGAGCCAGATGGTGAAGCCCGCTGCATCGCCCGTCGCCAGCAACGCAATGCCCGGCACAATTAGGATCGCGAGCGACAGCCACACCCGACGCTTTCCTTCATATTCAGGCAGGTCGAACACGCGCCGACGCTTCGGGTCGGTGCGCGCGAGATGGATCAGCGCGGCAAGACTGACGGTGAGGGCGGCAACGATGATGAGTGCGTACATCTTTTATCTCACCATCCCGGACGCGGCTCCGACCATTCCATACACAACCATCGTCATCCCAAACTTGATTTGGAATCCGTAAAGTCCCGGCATGGCGGTCATGGGTCCTGAATCAATTTCAGGCCGACGGTTGCAGAAGATGTGCCTCACGCCGCCGCCGCCGTCTCAGGCGTGTGTACAGGACGGCGACGCCCCCACCACAGCAGCCCTGCGCCCAGCAACAGGAACGTGAAGTCTACCGACAGCACCGTGCCTTGCCCCTGCGTGACGGCAGATGCCCAATCGAGGCCACCGGTCGCCATCCGCACAATGGGGAGCAGCAGCGACCCGACGCCAAGCAAACCACGATAGAAATGCCGGAGTCGGTCCTCACCCCCCCCCGAGAACCAACCCCGGCAGGACACCCGGTATGAGTCCGAGGAGGAACCCGGCCGGTGTCCAATAGAATTCATCAACGCTCGCGCCGAGCGCAAAGAAGTAGGCGTAGGCACACGCCAGCATCGCCACCGGCAACCCATAACCGACCACGGTCACGGCGCGCCCGAAACGCTGCCACAACAGCTCGTCTTCGCGCCTGCGCACCCACAGCCTGAGCCCCGAGATCACGACGAAGGCCATGGCCGAGCCCAGCCCGACCCAAACCGACTTCGACAGCACGCCCGCAAAATCACCAAAGTGCAGCGGGTTCATCAATCCTCGCAGCGTGCCACCAACCGACGGAATATTCCCGGCGTTGGGCCTGAACCCTAAGAAGGTGCCGCTGGCCCCGTCATAGACCGTGCGGGTGGTACTCATGTCACCCGCAGGCGGCTCATGAAACATACGGATCCGCGCATCCGCCCGGCCCCAGCGGTCGACCAGGATAAAACGCGCCGGCATGCCGACGCGTTTGGTCGCATCAGCAATGACCGCATCTATATCCACCATAGCCGTCGGGCTGGCGTCGGGGCTGATTTTGGGTTCGAACATCGTCGCAATCATCTTGTCCCGGTCACCACCGAAGGCGACTTCTGTCAGCAGTGGGAAGATCACCGTTCCCGTGAAGCTGAAATACGCCCCGGTGAAGCCCAGTAGGAACGCAAACGGCAGTGCCCAGGTGCCGGCCAGTACGTGCCGGTCTCGAAACGAGAAGAGCCGTTCGTTGCGCCGTTCGGCGATGAACAGATCACGGATCAGATGACGATGGATGATCAGTCCGCTCAACCCCGCAAACATGGCCAGCAGGCCAAGCATTCCGGTCAGGATCAAACCCCACGGGTCGGGGACATAGAGCCGTTCATGCAGTTCGTAGAGAAACCGCTCCAGCGCACTAACCTTGAACCATGCCGGCGTCCGGAACACGAAGCCGTCGTGGCGAGCCAGTGTCTCGCCGCTGACGGGGTCAAGACGGAACATCGCACCATAAGAGTCCATATGGCCTTCGTCCGGGTTGAAGGCGCGGGCGTGCGGAAACACCAAAAGATCACCCCGGTCGTCGGCAAAGATGAAGACGCGTTCGTGATAACCTTTGCTCATGCGTTCGACGAGTGGCCGTGCCTTGGCATCCAGATTGCCGCTCAAGGGTGAATCGGATGTCAGCCCGCCCGCCGACATGGCGGCGATCTCGTGATGGAACACGAGCATGGTGCCGGTGAAGACGACCGCATACAGCAACAGGCCGAGGACCACCCCCGACCAGCCGTGTACCGCCGTCAGACGCTTGATCTGGCTTCCTGTGAATGTGGTCATGGGCATCGCCCCGCCAAACCACCCTCGTCATCCCGGACACGGGTTTCGTACGAGTGGGAGCGAAGGCACAACAGCACTTCAGTTTCTTTCGTCACCCCGGCGCAGGCCAGGGACCAGGACATGAGCTGTCTGGATTCCGGCCTTCGCCGGGATGACGGATTTTGTGCCAATTGATCGCCCATCACATCCACCCCATGACCGCAAGGCCGCTCAAAAGCCCGCACACAACGATCACGCCAATTTGAACATAAACGCAGCGCGCCAGATCCTCTGCCAAGCACGCATAGACACATGCGACCGCCCAGATCAGAGGTGCCAGCACCTGCGGCCAGACCACGTGATCGACACTCGCCGCACCCTCGGGCAGCCACACCGGCATGGCCATGACGAACAGCAGTGACGCGACGACCGCCCCCGGTCCGGCCAGCAGCCAGCGCGTGAGGGTCGGTTGCGTTTCGACCGATGCCGACACGCGCGCGGTCAGACGCGCCTCCGGTTGCCTTGATTCAGCCACGGAAATCCCTATGGATGTGCATCATGTTCACCCTCCGTTCGGTCCTTGCGCTTCGCCCGCACCTCAGCCCGCCGCGCGCGGTGCGCACTGCCTTATTTAATAGACGTATCAGAAAGCCGGGTTTTCATGTGAATCAGGAAAAAATTCTCGCCCGGCGCGCAGTGCGGCCTATCCCAGGCACGGCGCGCAATCTCCTACGTGGAAATTGCCGCGTAGCCACCACACCATCACCAAGATCACCATTGCCCTCTGATCGAAAGCATGAATGTCCGCGGCTCTCCATAAAAATTCTCGCTATCAGAACCACTGACCTTATCGTAATAAGTCCGGTCCAGCAGGTTTGTGACCGTGAATGTACCACTTAAGTTATCCGTCAGTTGATATCCCAATTGCGCTGAAACGACCCCGTACCCTTCTGACGTAAAGTTCACGCCGTTACTTTTAGAATAAAATTCGCTGACCAGCTTCAAGCCGCCGCCAACGCTGACACCATTAAGATCTCCCCCCGTAAATGTATACTTGCTCCAGAGATTGATGCTGTGTTCAGGCGTAAATGTCGCGAACGTTTCACCTTGATCAGATACCGCAGCGGTAAGGTATTCAGTCTGCGTGAACGCGTACCCGGCGACCAGATCCCACCCTCGGACAGGCTGACCACTTATCTCGGCCTCGATCCCCTGGCTACGCACCTCGCCGGATGCAATCGACGAACCCGCATTAGAGGGATCTGTCATCGCACGGTTTTGATCTTCGATACGGTATACCGCAAGATGCGCCAACACGTCCCCATCCAGGAATTCGCCTTTTAGGCCAACCTCATACTGATTGCCGGTTCGGGGTGCCAGATAGCTTCCGCTGACATCCGTTTGAGATTGTGGTTGGAATATGGATGCATAGGAACCATACGCCGAAATTTCGTTGTTCAGGTCAATGACAAGTCCGGCATACGGTGTTATCTCCTCATCTACTCGGCGCTTTGACGTTGAACTTGTCGCTTCCCACCAACTCAACCGGCTCCCCATGATGACCGTGCCCCAGTCAATAGGCTTTACCCGGAGCTAGCTATAAACGCCGTATTCGCTTTCAAAGGACGGTTCCTTCACGTTAGCTGTAAAGGTCGGCTCCGGTATGTTGTGATTTGGGTTGAAAATATTCGACGTATAATTGGGTCCAGTCTGATAAATTGATCGTTGGTTTCTCTCTTTGCGATAATCAGCACCAAGAACAATGTTATGCGTCTGGCCGCCTAAATTAAAAGGCGTGGTGCCGTATGCATCAAAAGCAGTCGCTTCGAGCCCGAAGCCGTATTCCAGTGTTTGAATATCAAAATTTCCGGTCGATGGATCAATTGCCCCGTTTGCCCGCGCGCCTTTGTATCTCATATCCCGGTCAAACCGCCGCGCTGAAACCTGAAGACGCCCCCCATTGTCCAGATTGTGCTGAAGTTCAGCAAAGAAGTCTTTCGTCTCTAATTCCTGATTGTTCCAATTTGCGCCCGTGAAGGTTGATCGATCAACATGAGCAAACGATCTATCGGCATATGCTGGCAACCCCTGATCCAAAACGGAATCAATTTCCTGATATGTTGCGCCGAATGAAAGCGTGGTATCAGAAGTAACATCGAATTCAACAGTGCCATATCCAACAATCTTTTCTGAATTTAAAACATCAATGTATGGCTCACGTTCATCGCGCACGACCACGAATCTTGCTCGGGCCTTGCCGGATTCGACCAAAGGCACTGACACATCTGCAACACCACGATATGTTTCCCAAGACCCAGCCGTTGCATCGCCCATGATGGCCAATTCTTTACCCGGGCGCTTTCGCACCATGTTGATAGTGGCACCGGGTTCGCCAGCACCCTGAAACAATCCAGCCGGGCCACGAAGCACCTCAATACGGTCATATATTGCCGTATCCAGGCCCGTCGCCTGGTTGCCGTTCGCACTCGTCGGCACGCCATCAAGTAAAATTGTATCTGCCTGATATCCGCGCGCATTAATCGTGTTGAAGTTCCCGGCACCGTCAAAACGTTGTGCCGTCATTCCGGTCGTGTTCTTCATTGCGTCCTGTAGCGTCGTGATGTTCTGGTCGTCTAGTCGCTGCCGCGTCACCACACTGACGGACTGAGGGGTTTCCCGCATAGACACCGGTGTTTTTGATCCGACCGATACCTGCGACCCCGCGTAGGAGTTCGTTCCCTCCGTCCGACCGGAATCGCTGAGGATCTGCCACTCAACCGTGATCGGGCTCAGCAACGTGCCGCCTTCCGCTTTGAGCATTGCCGTATTGCCGCCCTTGATCTCGTAAACGACCCCCGATCCGGCGAGCAAACGGGTCAGCACTGCTTCAGATGACATACTGCCGTTGACGCCCGGCGACTGCTTGCCCCGGATCAGGTTTGCGTCGACCGTGACCTGCATCCCCGACTGCCGCCCGAACGCCGCCAGCGCATCGGTGAGCGGTTGCGCCGGAATGTCGAAATCTGCCTGCTGCGCTTGCGCGACCAACGGCGTCATCGCCACATTTTCGTTCGCGGTCGCCGACGCAATCGCCCACACCGCCGTCAACGCCGTTGCCGCCATCAACGTGCCGTAGCTGAGCGCCCGGCGTTAGCCGCCGGTGTCGCGTTTCATGATCCCCATTGTCTATCCTCTAGCCGTTCTGTTTTATATTCTCAAATGCAACTAAGTCGCATTCACGAATATTCTCTACTGACTTAACGACGCGGGTTTCGTGTTTTTCGGGAAAAAATTGCCGGTCCAAAATATTTCGGCGCGCGCGTTCAGTCGCCCGTCACCACCAGCATCCACGGCGACACCCAATAGACGTTGCCGCCGTGCGCGCCGGCCATGGCCCTGAGCGCGGACACCGGATCGGAAACGTTGTAGACGCCGGAGATGCGTCGTTCACCGAACGCGCCGTCGGCAATCACGATCACGCCTGAATGATAGCGGCGCAGATCATCAACGACGCTGGCCAGCGCGCGGTCACGGGCGACAAGCTGGCCCTGGCGCCAGGCCGCGATCTCGTCGGACCGGGCCTTGCCGCCTTCAATCCTGCCGTTCCAACTGACGCGAATCCAGTCGCCCGCCCCGAGATTGGCCGCAACCGGCGGGTGCGCCCCCGGATAATCGACGCCGACCTTGCCGTGCGCGACGGTGACGGCAGCGCCGTCATCGGTCAGGCGCACGCCGAACGCGGTGCCCAGCACCGTCGTCGTCATCCCTATGCATAACGTCTGGTGCAGGGCGACGTGATATTCTACGACGTAATGCACTTGATGGGGTACAAGTCGCTCCGCATGATGCAGCGTTATGCACACTTGGCTCCTGACTATCAAAAGGGCGCACTTAAAGTACTAAATCGTGAACCAATAAAGAGATTGGCACGATTTGGGCACAGTGGCCTCAAAAAGTCAGGTCACAATAATGGCTAAGTCATTGAAAAAGAATGGAGCGGGCGAAGAGATTCGAACTCTCGACTTCAACCTTGGCAAGGTT
>ERZ807291.4254-NODE-4254-length-19222-cov-4.105181_pt1 | contig 19222 bp, 7 predicted proteins | sample MGYA00521257_ERZ807291 | MGnify/ENA primary metagenome ERZ807291 (study PRJEB31413, sample SAMN03169783) | marine metagenome | biome: Marine; feature: Water; material: Subsurface seawater | place: North Sea | collected 2011-04-28 | depth 1 m m ... | reverse complement strand
CCCTCCAACCCCCCCCCCCCCATGTTCGCCTTAATCTTCTTAGCTGCAATATTACTGATCAGCTTGTTCTCGTCGTCAACCTCACGGTGAATTAATGACGTCGTTTTGCCACAGTTCGTCTTCATATACCAACAGACAACTGAGTAATTCTTTTACTTCTCTGGCCGACATGGTTTGTTTGATTTTTGTGGTTGTCTAAATATCACGCCTACTTCAGTCGAGCTTTTTGCTTCTATCTGCCTGGTCATTTTTTACGAATAAATCATTTTGTAGCGCATATAAAAGAATCTTAGATGCGAAGTAAAGTAGGAGAAAGAAGACTAAGTAAACTAACCACCGTGACTCCCCGTTGACATTACCTTCACCCATATCTTCGTCACAAGACTTAGGCAATTTCAGTCATTGCAGGTGCTCTGCCCTCAAAATAAAATGCTTATGCTTTTGTTCACAACTTTGTGCGGTATCAAGCTCCCGTTGTTCTCGTTTGAAAATCTGTCTTTTTCTCTTTGATTCACTGATGAAGAGATGAGGTAGAGAAACTAGCTGGAAAAAACCCTGTATTTAACTCTATCTATTTTAAGCCAGAAGAGTCCAGACTAGTTTTGAATTGGGTTTTAGTCTCAGAAGCGGAAAAAAACAACGCCATCCATTTCTTGACTTCCAAAACCCACCCACACAGCCTCAAAGTTGCTTCATTCTTCAACCGTGCAAAACGGTTCAATATATGTACCTTCAAAAATTCCAATTGATTTGAAGCAAAGGGACCATGAATGAACTTACTGATGACCTCAGGGATCTTGTATTGACTCGGCAAATCACGAAAAGCCAAGCGAGGGGCATGATGGCCTCCCCTCGGAGGAATGAAAATATCGCTGCTGGAAAGAGATCTGGCGGAGGTTGCAATTTTGGTGTAACCAAGGCGAAGAGCGCGTTCTACGATGAGCCGGAACAATCGCTGTGTGTAAATGCTAGAGGAACGGGTACAGGAAAAGTTTCAAATCTCCCTGACGATGTATATGCCATCCTTCTATCTTTTTGTTCTTTCGAAAGCCTTGTAGGATTTGGAAGCTCTTGCAAGTTTCTTTCCTACTTAGCATTGAATGATTCGCTATGGGAGCGCTTGTATCTGCAACGTTGGAAACGCCCAAAACCTCCTTCTTCAGGAGCCAACTGTCCTCGCTACCATCTCACGTTCTACCAACTATACACGCGGCGAATTATATTAGGTTGTCTCCGTGGCGACTTTGTCAGTAGTGAGTTGGTTTTACCTGTGAAGAAGATGACGATTCGGGAGAGAATAGCGTCCAATCAGCATGGCGATGGCAATGGCACTTCTTCCTTGCGTGTCAAAGGCAATCATGACTGTAATAAACGTGCTATTGTTGCTGTCCGAAACGTCGGTGACGAACACATCGTTTCTGCCGGTATCGATGGGTTGATCAAATCGTGGGATCTGTCAACGTTGAAGTGCGTTTCATCATTGGATGCAAAAGATGCATTTACACATCATGACAGAGAGCTTGCTCTTGAGAAACGTGTCCAATCTCTAGACCAAGCATGGAAAAATAAGCTTATGACCTTTAAAGTATCAAACATTTCTCCCAAAGTGAACGACGAAGGTACACTTGATGCTGAGAAGACCTCTGTGAAAGTTGAAATAGACATTTGGGGAAGCGTTGTTGATGGGAATGAAACCATAGATGGAGGATTAAATGACTCTAATTCGTCCAGTGCCATCAAAATTCCTGGACATGCTCTATCACCATCTGGAAATTTTAATGTCTCTATGACCACTACGAGTGACCATGGGATATCGTCCGATTGGTCTTCCGAGTCTTCTGACAATGACAGTGATCTTTGTGGAAGCAGTTCCGAAGCTACTCAATTTTGCGTTGGAAGGTTGGGCACTTCACCAGGGGTAGGTGGTTTTCTCCATGGTTTACCTGACAATAAAAGTTATGGCTTTACCAAAACAAAACGACGCGAATCAAAGAAGATAGAAAAACATTTAAAGAAGGAGGCTGCAAAAGAGGCGCGGATAAATTCGATGAAAGCGAAGGCACTGGCGAAGGAGCGCAAAAAAATGGAGCGACAACAAAGCAAGACAAAACAAACCTTCTGTTCTCGATCGAGCCATTCCCCCGTCAACTGTCCGTCCGTTTTCTTCAATCTTGGACTTCAAGGAAAAGAATTGCCTCGTACTAATCCATATAGTGCGTCTCAGTCGCTCAATATGCGCATGTCACCAAACGGCTCTCCTCATAAACTATTACTTAGTAGTAGTCCAATTGAAGTCGGAACGCCACCAAAGTCTGAATTGGCATTTGCACAATCTGCCTTCTCACCCAGCACTGGATACCCAGAATCCCCGTCGAGCAATCATCTTGCGTCGGCTCAGCTTTGCTCTCCGGTAAGCCCGAACAGTGAAAAGAAAAAGGGTTTGAAAGAAAAAGTTAAGTTAAAAAAGAATCGAAAGCATCGAAATTCGTGGCAACAATCCCGTGATGACAGGGCGAAGAAATTGAAAGAAAGCATTGAAGAGCGAAAACTCGCAAGATCAGCTGGTAGTGATGTCTCTCCAGCGGATAGTGGAAGTGATGCTGAATTACATCTAGTAGATGATTTGAATGAAGCCGGAAACATTAACATCAAGTGTCCGATTGTTTATGTGTCCAGGGGACGGGGAGCGAAAGTTACCAATTGTGGAACATTGCCTCTGAAAGATCAGGGTAAGTTTCAAAATATGAATCCCCGCATAATTGCAGTTTTTCACGATAGTCATGTTGTCACGTTTACTGCCCCGCTAATTAATTCTGCGAACGACCGTTCTGATTCTATGAATGAGAAAAAAATGATGAACGAAATTGTACTGCCGCGTGTACTGTCACGCCCAACATGGCTGCGCTCAGACCAGTGGGTTATTCAATGTGTTGCTCTTACTTTCGATGGAAAAATAGTCCTAGGGCACTCTGGGGATGGGCAGCTCGGAACTGCTTTTCTTACTGTGTGGGATGCTTCTTCAGGAAAACAACTTCACACACTCTATGGCATCAAGGGGGCGCCCTCATGCCTTGTAGCATTTGAATGCTCGATTATTGGGGATTCTTCTGCTTCCCATATCGTTTCCGGCGATGCTGCTGGCGATGTGAGTATTTGGAATGTTAGTGCGGGCATTTTTGAAGAAGTGTTACAAGGTGGGGTAATAATCGATCCATCTCAATTTGCCCGAAATGGACGCCTCGTCTCGACTCTCAAAGGGTTAGTGTCTCGAGTAGATGACATTAGAATCGTGACTGTTGTCGCAGGATACGCAAGTGGTAATGTCGTTGTGTGGCATGGAGAGAGCAAAGGAAGCTCACAGGAATTATTGTTCATACCTCGTGGTGTTTTTACGGATGGGTCAGCGTCTGCAGCCGTAGTCCGGGCAATAGCTGTTGCTTCTTGGCAACGACCGTATGTACGAATGATTGCGTTCGGTGGAGACGATTGTGCCGTAAACTTGTGGGAACTTCCTCTCATCGAGAACGGCCGTGAGTCTGCTGCAGTTTGGAATGCACGTTCGTCCTCGAAGGGATGGAAGAAAGTACTGCGTGGTCATGATGGGGCCATCTCAGCTGTTAAAATCGATCTTGCAAAAGTCACTAGTGCAAGCATGGATGGAACGGTGAAATTGTGGGAGGTTGTCGGGAAGCACGCCGGACGATGTCTGCGGACGCTGCGTCATCCTAGTGCAACCAAGGCAAGACCAATTCCAGCCTTGTCGTTGCAAGTCGGGTCGCTCAGTGTTACTGTAGGATATTTAGATGGGAGTTTGCATATGTTTTCTTTCGGTAAGAAGAACAAGAATCACCTAGTTGGAACAGACCAGGAAACAGTTATCCAATCCTTCTCAAATCGTAAAGGGGGTTCCTCACCGCAACGAAATTCCCTGACAACAAAAAAATTTGCGAGTGGAGGCAAACGACGTGGTCGAAGGGATTTGCAAGCGTTGGCAAAGAGGAGTTCCCGTTACGGTAACCAATGATAAAAAGAGAGAATTTTTATTGGGATGCAGATGGTAAAGCTCATAAGACGATGTCAGGCAGCAGTCGAGGAGTACACGGTGCAGTAGAGCAGTTAGATAGTATCGATGTGTCGAAACATTCAAAACATTTGGGTTTGATTTGACTGTTGTCGTAGTCTAAGAATACAAAAAATAATTGGCAATTCAGATAGATAGAGACTTTCGGTGTTTTCGGCACCTGGCACGTCTCCTTTGCGACGAAAGGTCTCCAAGGGCCTTTTTGAAAGAAGAGTGCAGCTTCAATAAGTGCCCCGAGGTATGTCATTTTCACAAACATCCGACGTTTGGCCTTTTTCTAGCCCTTCTAAATGCCTCGTTTGCTAGACGTGGGAGAAAATGTTGCCAGATTGATTTTGCCAGGTTCAAAGTTGTTCTTCTTGCGACCGAGGGGCTGGGGGAAGAGTGCGCTTATCAACGAACTTGAAATCTTCTTCTCTGGCGGGAAACATAGGCTCGAACGTCATGCCCGCAAAGATTCCTGGATACAAAAAAATCGACCTAGCCTTTTGAAGCATCCTGGTATGCCCTGCGTAAAACTAGATTTCGAAGTGCTTCCATTTTCCGAGCTCAGTGACATACAAACTACGCTTGAGACTCAAATCAAAGCGGCGAACGCGAGCGCCGAAAATGTTGGGAAGGTTGCCGTTTTGATCGACAACTATGATGCACCGTTTGTTCAAGGAGCGCCCGAGAGCGATTTGGCCAAATGTGCAGATTTTCTAACGTATGCCTGCGATCTTCAAGACAGGTCGGAAAAAATTGCTTACATTTTTGTGGCAGGAACGTACTTGCTCAATGTCGAGCCTCTGTCGCGAATGAAGAATGTTTCCATGGATCTACACCACCATGACACTGTTGGGGTTAGTGATAGCAAATTGAGAAACTTATTTTCCCTCGGCTCTTTATGGCGTTCACACGACCGAATTGCACCAAATAAATCCCCAAAGCGGCGTTTTGGGTGGGATACGCAAGAATGCAACCGAATTGAAAAAGTTTCGAAGGGAAATATTGAATTAACACAACATGAGAGTGAAACCATTGATCCGCATCTGCTTCACATATTAAATCATGGGGGTTACTGGTGGGGAGGGTACGATCTGGAGGGGCGGCCCGAGTTAGTTTCCCCCCTTATTAGCTTGGAAATGAAAAACTCTGTTGATGTTAAGCCGCTGCCTGAAGTCTTTGGAATACCAGAAAGCGAGCATTTGAGGAGCGTCGTCGAATCCTGTTTGGTTTACAGAGACCAACACGTCTACGCGAGTGGTTTGGTATACCCTATTCGCAGATCAAGAGCGCTGACTCCTCTTAGAATGGACACGAGGTGTAATTTGCCTTCAGCTCTCTTGCAACATGGGCTCCTCACTCTTGGTCAGCGCTCTGTACGTTTTGATGAATTTCACACGTATGCATACGTTCGCCTGTGTCCCCCGAACGACATACAGCGAGCGGAGCTGTTGAAATATTTTGTCAAGACTTGCTTTCGGTTTGAAGAGCAGCAGTACGCACAGATCGCAAGCTTGACCGGATCTCTATCCATAGCTCTGCGCGATGGAAACTGCAAGGAATCCGTTATTTCATCGATTTTAAAGGAGATGGACTCCCTGCTTTCTGTATTGGATGCGAGCCTACGAAACACTGCAAAGTTGTTGTTAATCCTCTCTACACCATACGTATATTTACGAGATTTGGGAGATCGTTATGTAGATAGTGGGCCCGTTGACTCCATCGTTGCTCCGAGGGAAGCCTTAGATCTGAATAGTGGAGGCTCGCCTTTGGTTTTAACTTGCAGGGCTTCAGATGGCTCGAATGCTGGAGTGGACATACCGGACACGCACGTAATGGAGTCGAAGGAGACAGCATATAATGACCGGGAAATACTCTTGTGTGACTGCCAAAACCGATTACATCATGTCGGCCTTCTGGAGGAGGTCATCATTTAATTAAACATAGTGTACGAGGACTATGTAGGTACCATGTAGTCCTGCTGTTCCGGGCCAATAATGTAAGGATTAGGGTTTAGAATGGGCTTAGCGCGATACGAAATACGAAGGTCACAGTTTCCTTGTGGGGCCAGACGGAGAAAGGAGGTTGGTGACGATTGTGGAAGACTGGTGAGCAGTGGTTACTCATGAAGATATCAGCCTTCAACCGCATTTCCCTTGGGAACGCCCCGCTTTCGGAAGATTCACCGGTCAGTGTAGAGAGAAAGGATGCAGGAGTTTGACGAGTGTCTTCGAACACTTCAGACACTTATTAAGTCGCAAAAGGCCTCGAGTGATAAAACTTCGGAAAAAAAATCCTCACTGAAACGGCAAACTTTTCGACAAGTCGTGCAGTTACGGAAACATTTACGTGTGGCTCTAGCAGATCATGGGGGTATACGCAACAAGAATACGTCTGACGATGGAAAGAAGCAGCCTTTACAGGCTCTGCAAGTTCACTGCGAAAAGTTGTTGAACGCGTTACTCCTAATAAAGCAGTTACAAGACCAGCTTACGAACGCTCTCAGACGAGTAATTGCTGAGTGTTTTGGCCTGCTTTTTTTAGCAGGATCGTCCAGGACTTTGTTTGAAAATTTGGCGAAATGGATTGAAATGCTAAACGATAAAAAGACGTGCAAGAATGTTCGTTGTTCTTTACTGGTCTGTTTGGAATATTTGTTTCAAACCCAGGGAAAAAACATATCTTCCTACATGCACGACGTCGTTGGTGTTTGCACGAAGCAATTTAAGCTGTCGTCACACGAGTTTGTACAAGTTCGACTTGCCGCAGCGAGTTGTGTTTGTGAGGGCCTTTCGTTTTGTGGCGGATCGAGTAAGCATGCCCATGCCTCAGCATTAAAGTTTTTCCAAAATGCAAGCAAAGACAAGTCAGCTGAAGTTCGACGCCAGGTCGGAAAGGGATTAGAGAGCTTGGCCTTAGCCTCGAACATATTTGCGTCAGTGGCGCTGGAGTCATTGCTGAATGTGGTAATAAAAGCCATCGATGCGGAAACGGTGGCTGCCGCAAGACTCGCCTTTGCTCGTGCAGCGAGCACTATTATGACCATATCTATACTCAACCCAATAAAAACAGACCCCACACTAGAGTCTAAGCCTGTGAAGAAGGGATTGTTCAATAGTGGCCAGAGAAAAAAAATTCTGAGCTTTTCAATTCTAAGTGCTGTAGATTACTTGTGCGCAAAGATTGTGAAAGCTTCATCGTGTAAATCTAAGCTTGGATTTGCTCATGCTTTGATAGATTTGATCAAGCAACCGTCGACAAGTGAAATAGTGATGTTGTCCGCTAATTTCTCGTCAATTATTGACAAACTTATTGGGTTGGTGCAACCCCCCCGTGTGAACTACTTACGCACAACTGTGACATTCATTCTCCGCCAATCTTTCGTAAACGATAGATCTGAACACCATCTCCATAAAACAGTTGCAGAAATCAGTGGACTCCTAAGACCAAGCAAGTCTGACCTGCTGGAAGATAACCAAATTGTAATCTTGCTAACGCTCTTGAGCCACGCATTGTCTCCCTTGGGCGATGCCGGAGGTTCGCTAGGCACGAGGATAGTTAAAGTTTTGAACGATTTGGTTGTCCATTCTAATCATCTCGTTCGACTGGAGGCAGCCGCGTGCGCGCGAACATTGATGGCTGCTCTTCCAAGTTTTGGAAGCACAATGCTTGATCTGCTGGTTGATCGAATGGTGCTTGATCATGGAGAATTAGTAGGGTTAGCAGTCACAGGGAACAGCAAAAAACGCCCGTCCCAAGACGAACAAATCAAGGGGGCTCTTCTCTTGATCGGTCTGCGCGGTCGAAGCCTTGCTGTAGCAGCTTTGTTGCTTGCTGTTCCTGCTTGTCCACTGGGAGTTCCTCGTTCCAGTACAAACACAGTGTTCTATCTCTCCACTGCTTTATTGCACCAGTATTCGGACGACGACATGCTGGCATCTGCCTCTTCGGCCTGCGCGAGGGCTGGTTGGACTTTGATTTCTGGTGTTATCGGGCTGGGGCCTTCGACTTTTCGCCCTCATCTTCGAAACATGATGACCATTTGGAAAGAAGTTTGCCGCCCACGCGGACCTCATTCCTTGAATGCAAAAACAAGCCTTGCAGAACTTCAAGTACTAACCGCATCTATGGGGGCTCTCTTGCTGTTGCTGTCGAGCTGGCCGACCTTGCATGCTGACGATCCCGAGTCAATGGACGAATGCGTCGAATGTGTCTTGAACGTTGTTTCCGCTTTATCGCCCCCTCATTCGTCCCTGTCAGCGCTGTCAGGCGGTAATACAGTAGACTCGTTAGACTCAACTGATGCAACATTTATTTCCCTCTATGCCACGTCTTTAGAAGCCTGCGCCAGATTAGTCCACGCAGAGCAATTGCAATCAGCGTTGCCAGCGCTAGTACAGTCGACTGTATCTGCTTTTGTCGATGGCGTGTACGGACAAACGTCACTGTTGGAAGTCCTGCCGATGCTCGATTCAAGTGATGTTCCTTTACAGTTGGGTGAACGACTATGGCCTGGAGTCAGTCGGGGGCCTTTTGATGATGCTTACCATGTCGAAGATGTTGATATTCTGGAAGAACCATATTTATTAAAACTAGCAGACGATTATTCGTCTTTGTCATCGCCGTTGGAGCAAGAAATTGCACTCATTAATGCGATGGCGTGGGCTGCTCCAATTGTGGCCACTGGCGCAGGGAAAGGCCAGGAAATAATCGGGCCGAGGCGTACCTGGCGAACGAGTGATGGCCTTCCATCACCTCGCGCCATGCAAAGACACGTGGACGCAGCACTTGGTTTGTTTTGCTCGGTATTTCCTATATTGGCGGCTGCCACGCGCCGCCAGGTGCTAGACGGTTTTGTGAAGTCGTTGAATGGTGCATTGCAGAAAGCCAATGCGACGACCACGTTTGCCTTAAGAAATATTTTGACCGCCATGCTAGGTGCAAGTAAAGCCATGGTAGCCACTGGAGACGACCAAACAATGCCTACGACAAAAGAGAAAGGTCATTGGCAGAGTGTTTTCAAAAGTCTCTTGATCAAAACTCTAAATATGGAAGATTCCCTCACAAGGCGTGCAGCTGCAGAAGCAATAGGATACGCGTCTCTGGCGATGAGTGACAAATCATTTGCCAAAGCTGCTGAGAAAGCACTTTACGCACCATTTAAGTTTCCACAACCTGAAAAAGGCATGAGCGAGTCACACCGAGCTGGTGCAATATTTGCACTAGCTTGTGTGCGGCGGCGCTTAGGTGGCATGTATAGAAGTTCTCTGGTTCCGTCACCATTCTTCTATAACGAGGCAAAGAAGACAACCCAACCTGTACGCTCATGGGCACTACATTCTTGGTGGCTTGTGTTGAATACTATCAGTGTCGACTTCCATAAGTATGTTCAACCGACGATGAATTTAATAAGAATTCATTTGCTCGCAGGGAGAATCACAGAGACAGATCGGGAGAGAGAGCAGTTCGAAGAATCTACTGACGCGAGTGTCTCTATGTGTATTGCACGGCTCATGAATTCTCTTGTCACTGGATTAGGCCCTGAGTTGATTACATTTCCTGATATGAATCAGTTGTGGGCATGTTTGGAACAATTGAAATTGAGCAGTTTTGAAGTGGTAATAATTGAATGTCTTTATTTCATCGAAAATGTAGCGATGTTTTCTCCCCAGGACCCTTGCCTATTTGATACCCTAGTTTGGGTCACCGATCGTTTGCAAAACGGTTCTTTTCGAACAAGCCAGAAAGCCGTAAGTTGCATACGACGTATTGTGCAACGGGACAACGACTTGGCGTTTGAGATGGCCCCTTATCTTTTCTATGAACTTGACCACAGGTACTCTAGCATGGAGATAGCTCCGGCAGTAACACCCTTGGGTAGTTTCGGGATTTCATCATCAAAAAATTCTTCCGTGCAAGGAGTCCAAAGTAGCGTTCTAACAACCACTCTTGTTCCTGCTTTACAAGCTGCGGATGGGGTCGGACTTCTACGATTAGGATCGGGTACGAGCCCTAGAGGAAGCAATCACGAAGCGTCGATGAGGCGGCACGCGCTGGTTCAAGATATTCGAGACGCTTTGGTCGAAATGGCAGGGCTGAACACAGAGTGCCCACCGGAATGGACACACAAGTGGTTTAATATTCTTCAGTCTATAATTGTGAATACAAGAGAAGCACGGCCGAATGGCTCTGGTGATGAAGACGAAGAAGATATTGAAAAGTCGGAAGAGGGAACACCAAACGGCAAAACTGGAGTTGTGGGTTCTGCGTCTACAGGGACGACCAAGCTACCAATGCCCGAGTTCTGGCCCCTTGTAGGCGTACGATGGCAAACAAAAAATGTAGCGCTGGAATGTATGAGGAAGCTGGTTCGACTCGCTAGTATTTCAATTTTTTCTAAAGAGCACTTCGACGTTGCAGCTGCAAAAGCTGCTGGTGGCGACTTCTTGGTGCTGCATTTACGCGAGATTATTCAGATTGCCTGCATGACTTCAACGGCATCAGCAGAAGGCGGGGAACTTTATCGAATGCAAACTCTTGGGATCACATTTATCGGTGATATCATAGAAATATTTGCTCAAACGAAGGATCCTGCTGCGTCGGAATGTGCTCTACTCCTACAATACGAAGCGCAATTAAATTCAGCATTGCGGCCATGCTTCAAAAAAGAATCCTATCCTCCCCTGACAATCCACGCCTGCCGGTCTGTTGCATCCCTAATAAGTCTTGGAATTAGTACAGACTTAGCAATGGCCCGTCGTGCTGTGAAGACCCTGGTTGATGATGCGGAGCTAGGGGTTGAAGTTCGCCCATGCCGTCCAGAGAAGCATCAAGAACACGTAAGCATGTGTAAACTGTTAGCAAGAATCGCAGCATTAGGTACCTTGCAAGTTTCAACAGTCGACCCGATTAAGATGAAATGGACTGGAATCGATCGAAGTGCACATGTAGGCATTTTTAGCACGTCAAATGTTCGGCCAGATATGAGAAAAGCATTATCAAAAGCGTTGGCACCATCTTTGCCGAAACTTCGTCTCTATTGGTTCGCCGCTCTTCGCGATTACGTCTCTTTATATGCCCGGGCGGCGGCAACGTCTGGTGGCAAAAAAGTTGCCATCCCTGTACCTGTTGAAACGTTATTAGAATACAATGAAGATGCCTCGCAAGTAGCAATGGTATTTGAAGAATTATGGCCAATTATTGCCCAAGCAGTTGCATCGCTAGGGGAAAGCGTGGAAATGGGAAGTGGAGAGGAATTGGAACAAACGAACTACGATTTGCTGATAGGCGTTTGCTTGCGATTTTTAGCACGCACCCCCACGGGCGACGATTCCATCAGCTACACTTTGCCAATCGCCAAAAAATGTTTTACTGTCCTTCGCTGGTTATTTTCGCCGTCGTGTGTCAGCATCGAAAGAATTGCTGGCACATATGCAATAGACATCATTAATGTAATCGCAAACGGAGTAGCAAACGTCGAAACTGGCCATCCCCACATATCTAACATCGCCTCTGAACTAATTTGCATGATTGTTACAGCAAACCCGAAGTGGCTTAAGGAAGTCCTCAAGCCGGTAGTCAAAGGTTCGTCAGATTGTGCACTAGCACACGTTATCATAGAATTTTCATCTAAAATCCTCCACCAACAGTTGCGCTCCCTGGGTAATTTAACGATTAATACATCGCCCACGTCGTTTTCTCATCAACTGCAAAATAAAGATGCTTCGGGGCGTACTCTGTTGTATTGCAATTGTATGCAGACTCGTGCTTCATTACAAATTTTGAGCAAAGTTTACACTGCTTGCCCATCTGAGTGTCGCGACCAGTACCGTCCATCAATACTAAGACTAATTGTCTCAATCCATATTACCCTCGTAGGTGCTGAAGGGGACGACGTTTTTTTAATTATGGAAACGATGGAAGAACTTGTATCATCCTTCGTAAAAGTTGACACTGGAAGTAAAGATACAAAGTTATATAAATTGCATCAACTATATGAAAGTGCTGTAGCACATATCGTAGACGTATTGTTCTGCATTGGAAATGGCGAAGCTTTTGAGTTGGGTTACCCGGAGATAATTAAAGTTCTGTTTACTTCGTCAATGACAATGCTTGTTTTGTGCAGGACAGATGTTTGTGCTAGAAACATGTTCAAAGTTTTGAGTAGTTTAAAAAGCTGCATGGGCATAAGCCGTGGTGTGAAGGTTAATTTTGGAGCCGTATGTTGCGTTCGCTATATATTATTTCAAGATGATGTCGCAGAAAAGCTGCCTTGTGGAATTACTCGGCGCGCAGTATTTAATTTTGTTGGCCACTCGCTAGCTCTCTTGCTGCAAAAATATCGGAATCGCATTGACGATCATATTGGCCTTAAGTCTGTCATAATAAAAGTTTTCGTACAAAGTGCTCTTCAAGTGTCCCAAGACGATACCTTTGCCATATTCTTACTGCAGATACTGGCCTCATTTCAGGAGCTTAATACTAATACTATGGGAAAGGATCAAACTGGCCAGTTTTGTGCACAATGTGCACTCCAGCTTCTAACAAGTGGGCAAGAGCGATTCAAGTTGGCAGTTCAGCAGCTTTCTTCAGAACTGCAAGGGCTTTTACAAGACGGTTTACAAAAAGTAATGACGACCTCATAGAAGGGCTCAGATACGTCGCAATACAAGTTAATTATATATGTATTTGACAATGCATGGACTGTTTCGTGTATTTTTTTATTATAACTTCGTACGCTTCTAACCAGGTAGAGCCTGTTTATATTCTAATTCGCTCAATATTACAACATTACAACCCAATCTTCCAACGCAGCCGGCCACAGGCCACAGCATACGGTCGGTAGGTCGATCAGTCATACGAGGATAAAATCTAAAATCTCGTTCTTCCTGGCCCTTGCTCATGGTGGCGGTGTCCATGTCAAGGTGAACTTTGCTGATGGGGTGAAGCACCGTTTGAAAGAGGGAGACCTAAACTTTAAACCTATTATATATATTTGCAGGGCAAACGATTACGTTTACACAAGATGGCGGACGGCGACTCGGCTGACCTTCGTACGTTTCTGAGCCAATCCGTTTTCCTAGCTTTGGTTTTGGTATTTTTACTTTCCTCCGAAGTGACTGGTCTGGAAGTTTCACCGGGGCACATTTGTATCAATGGCAATTGCATCTATTCCAACTGCTCAGGGCATTGCGATTATGCAGCTTGTCCAGGTGGGGGCTGCAAATATGGCAGTTGCGGTGGAGGTTTTTGCAATTACGGTGTGTGTGGCGGAAATATACCGTGCATCTACGGAGAGTGCCCGGGGGGAGGTTGCAAGTACGAGACTTGTCACAGTGGAAAGTGTGAATACGAAGCATGCAAAGGAGGTGTGTGCGAGTACGGCAACTGCACAGGCTCTTGCAATTACAAGTCGTGTAACGGGTAAGTACACCATAATATAAAATTGCCTTCTCACATCTCTATTAACCTCTACCCTCCTCTTTTCACGTAGTGGTGTATGCAAATACGCTGATTGTTTGAACGGCAAGTGTAACTATTACTACAAGGACGATGTAAAGGATGGTTGCGCTGGTGGAGTTTGCAAATACGGCATATGCGGTGGTGTAGGTGGATGCGATTATGGTCCATGTGCGGGTGGTGTTTGCGAATATGGTCCATGTGAAGCGAACAATTGTGCGTATCGAACGGCAGCGTAAAGCCTAACTGTACGTAAGAGCAGGTGGTCCCGTAGTTGGGATGCATTTCGGATTTCTTCGATCCCAAGGAAAATCACGCCACTGCTTAAAATGGACATCATTTACGATCTCGGGTTAAAAATGATTATGAATGAACATTTTGCAGATATCTGCGTTATGAGTTATAAGTTTCAGGAACACATGTTTAAATTACCTAAATAACAACAGCCAATATCTAGTTTATAGATTAATTTACTTTAATTATTTCTCCAACCTTTAAAGGGATTCATCCACTTTTCTCGATTATCAGGATCGCGGAACATGCCAGTGTTAGCTTTGTATTTCCCGTGGTCAATTTTTCCTTCAGTAGAAGTCATAAGCGTATTTGCTTGTCCATGATATGTTTGAAACATTTTTGGACTTACCCATTTCATCTTTCCACGCATGTATTCCAAACGTTGTGATTTATAATCCGAAATATATGGGCCAGAAGCCGTGACGGTTCCAACATCGCGCTGACCAAAGGCTTCTTCGCCGACATTTAACTGTTTGTAAGTTTTATCCCAAGCACAAAACGGACGCCTTTTTTTTACTTTTACTCTCACTATACGGGCAGTGCGTTGAGCTTTTGTGATCCGTGCACTTTCGAAACGCGAAGGAGCGCGTATACTTTCATCTTTACCACAAAGACTGTCAAGATCGTCATATTTTGTAACATTGCTTCCACTTCTGATTGACTTTGATGCAGATAGTCCACCATGGCTGCCAATATTTATTACCTTGTCGAGGGCTCTGCTTGGAACTTCATCCACACGCTCTACTATAATTTGACTCTGGCTCTGGTTCACAGAGCTCGAATTCCGGGGAGCATTCGGCGAAGCCAAGATAACACGATCAAGCTCAACTTCGCCTGGTTTAACTTGTGTTGATTGGAAGACACGGGCATTGCAAGTCATTGCTATCTTTTCCATTCGATCGACGGGTGCACTTGGTTTTATCAAGCTTGGATCTACTGCAGCTGCCACAGGGGAGGAAGACTGGGCCGATGATCTACCTGTTCCCGGTGTTGCCCGTCTTGTGGTATGCGAAAGTATTCCCGCACTTTTATTCTGTTGGGCTACAGTAGAATAAGGTGGATTTGGTGCTGGCGGTGTGTCATTGATTATGCCAGAAGAGTTCGCTGAACATGGTGTGCAACGCCTATTCTCATTACTCCAAGGGCTCTTTGATTTCTTTCCAGATGAAGGTCTTCTTGGTTTCGAATTGAGATTTGAAGAAACTCTAGGGTCTTTAAATATCATTTTTTCAGTAGGTACAGTGCCTGCAGGAGGATGTGGTGGGTCGGTGCCTTGTTGACCATGTCTCCCAACTAAAAGAAAAGCGCTGCTCACGTCCAAGTACTCATATGCGTTCATTTGATTGTACTTTTGCTTGACATAATTTTGCATGATTTGGGCGGTTTCAGGATATTTCAAAGTCACTGGAAACTGCGTGCCAAACATGTGCCCCGACTCAATAATTTGTGGTACTAGCGATTGATCGCTATCTGCAAGAATAAAAAATTTGCGACGTGAGGTGCCACTCGCCTTTTCATCAATGTCAAACAGGTTTCGTCTTGGCACAAGGAACTCCCGTAGTTTCAATCCACGGAAAGCCCAGTGTTGAATTTCAGCAGTTCTTAAAGTGAGCTTCGTTTCATACAAAAATGCTGGAACTACAGATGCTTGCACGTGTTTTCCATATGGTTCTTTAGGCATATATTTTCTTGGAAGATGTGTTGCATATTTTGCTCGTTGTCGTAAACCAGAGTGGCAATACGGGAACCAGGTGGCGCTGTCAGGATTAAACTTATACAAGTCTCCAGTTTCACAGTCGAAGAAACAATCTTTGCGACTGAAGTCTTTAGTGATTTTTATATCGGCGATGGTGCTTAATTTTGAACCACGACCGTTTTCCCCATTTAAAACAGACACATGCTCTCCACCTGTACAGCAGATGTGAGCGAGAAGGTGGCAAGCAAAGGATGATGCGAACAAGCATTTATTTGTCAAGTAGCACATTCGTAAGAGAATATTTACCTGTCGTATAGCTTTGTCCCAAGGCATCAACGTCGGATTTCCACCAATAAAAATCATGTCCAAGCGATCAAATTTTTTGACACCCATCGGGTCCGAATATTTTGTATCTTCTTCATAGAGAAACTCCCCCAAATCATTTGATCTCTTGACCTGTAAGTGTACGTGTATTTTCAACTGCTCGAAGCTGCTCGCAACCAAGTTCTTGAAACTTGTGGATTCCTGCCGGCCTTTGGCTGTCTTGTTATATGCGTCAACAACTAAGATCCGCATGGCCAAAGCTGCGAGAGTTTGTACGGTTTATACTATCTTCAATGCCTTCTTTTCAAAAACAATCAACCTCGTTCTTTCTGGCTCTTGTTGAGCATATAGCAGTTTGTATACATGCGCGATGCAAGTTAGTAAAGATGAATCCAATACTAAATCGCGATAAAAATGTCTCCGTGTTATCGTTATTATTCGGCGTTTTTTTTGTGTTAACGTAACTAATAAGAGGAGAAACGGTTCTCACGTTCTCACGTAATGTACTGTAAAAAAATGATAGGACATACTTTAGGAAACTGGAAAATTTAAAACTCCTCGTAAGCAAACTATAGGATCAGGGTTAATGTTAGGGTAATCTAAATTGTACGTACAATGTTATATATTCGTTACAGAGAAGTCAACGCTCATCATTTTCAATTCGGATCAGTTATGATGTCGTTTTTCTCAAGACTATGGCACTATGAAATCGTTACAATGGCCATCCCATACCTATGCATCTTCAGTTCCACATTCTCATGCGCGGGGACAATCTTACAACGATTTGTCATTTATTTAACTTCATAGGAAAACATCCCCTGCACAAAAACTCCACTGACAAAATGCCACAAAACTCTGGTATTATCAGCAAAGTGAAAGCGTTGAAGCATAAAATTACCCATTCACGAACATATCATGTAATCCAATCTATGTTGTCATATGTGGCGCTTGCAACGATGTTGGGGTCATTATCAGTGCTCCAAAATCCACCAATTTTTCAACCAGGCATCAAACAGGCTACTGATTTTAATGGGGGAGTACCCGCCGTGAATGAACTATTTAACTTGCTACGTGATGCATCGACAAACACACAATTAGCGAATACGTCATACATTTTTGCATTTATGAATGGAAAGAGTGCAGTTCGAGTTTGCACAGATCTTGAAGAATCAGATTTCGAAAGTACCGTGGCCGGCATTGCATATTTTAAAGATTGGGATGAACTAGGGTCAGATGAAATACTGTCTTTTGGACAAAATGGCTGCAGCAACATTTCAAAATTGGCGTACAACTCCGGTTGCCGAAAGAAAGGAAACCCCTATTACGACAAAGATAGCCTTGGTGCTATCAAGGAAATCCCTCTTAAAAATTTTCCAGGAATTTTTGCGTGTGGTCAGCCAGGAGATAGTGATAAGCTATTCTCTCGTCCGATTCCAAATGGATGGCTGTGGAAATACCAAATTCGTAAAATTATCGCCTTAAATGGGGAAAGTGAACTTGGCACGAACATCACCAATTGCACAGGAGTTTATGCTAATATTTGTCAGCAACATAAATGTCATTTCGACGACTGCTACGACCAGAGCGCAACGTGTATGGGATTCAAGGAATTCCCGACGTGTTCAGAAGCATTCCCAATGATTTCACAACGTTCTTGTACAGCCAAAATTACCCCAAGAGAGTCACTAAACGGATACTGCGATTGTGGAAACGGCATAAAACGTTGGAAATGTGGAGGATCCTCGTCAGCATTGTATAAAATGGAAGACTTTTCCTGCAAAGATGTATGTAAATGCGAAAGTCGAAACACAACATCTTGCTCTGGAGCTGGAAGAAAGCAATGCAGCTGTAATCAAATATTGATCCCAGGTGACAGCCAGAAGCCTGAATGGATAAAAAACAATACTCACTTAAAAGACGACAAATGCATGTTTGGCTTCGGGGTCATCGAAGGACAAGAGAATGTTTTTTGTGAAGGCAAGACAGTTCTGAGTTATGGTAGACAGACAGCTTGGATCGTGGCTTTATTTATCTTTGGAGCCACGTTTCGTATTATTTACCAGCTCTTGTGTTTGTATTGGTCTTGTCACGAAGACAATATTCAGTACCGAATTCTCTTTAGCAGTATGACAATGATCAGAGTATATTCACTCTGCAAATTTGGTATCGACAAATTAAATCAAGCTATTGACGAAGAGTATGTTCAAGGGTGGCCGTGGCTTTTGGGTTTGATTGATTCTTTTTGCGTTGCAATAGCTACTTTAGGCGTTGCATATGGCGCAGATCCGTTTCCAGAGCTTTCTGAAAATCGATGGACGTTATTATTGCTTTGGATTAGTGCCATCAGAGAGTGTTTGAAACTGTCAGCATCGTTGTTCACAACAGTTTCAAAAAAACAATGGATCGTTCGCGGTGAATCGAGAAATGTAGAGATCGGACAACGCACAGTCCCATGGTGCTGTGTTGGTGATGATATCGTACCCAAAAAAGAACCAAAAACTGAAGTTATTTTGCCCGAAGCGCCGCAAACGAACAAAGAACCAAACTCTGAAGTTGATTTGCACGAAGCTCCGCAAACAAACAAAACACCCCAAATCGCTGGAAGCAGTCCATACATCGTTCAACAAACTGTCATCCAAGTAACAATCCCACAGGGTGTGCAAGCAGGATCGATGATGAAAATTACCACCCCTGATGGCCGGACTGTCGACATTCAAGTGCCAGCAAATGCCATACCAGGAACTGTGATTAGTGTTTCAGTCTAAATTAAGTTTCTCAGAAATGTGATTTTCATTATGTGAATTCATCATTTCGTACTGTCGGTACGGGGGGCTTAATAACAGAATACGTAAGAGTACGAAATAGTTTTTTTTACTTTTTGAAAGATTCATGATTCGTTACGCTGTATCTAAAAACACGGATTTCTACTCGTCCATATAGGCCATGACTTTACTTCCAGTGGCAAACGTTCTCTTGCGTATAACAAACCGTCCGCGTTGACATGCGTGTTGTGCATGGTGGAAATTTCAACATTTCCCGCAGACGGATCAACCTGAATCTTCTCAGTAATTGAAGAAATATCTTTATCTTTTAATTCACCGTCTTCAAACGAATTGTGTCCAAATATATTACCTGCTCTTGCGACATTATCGTACATCTTGTGCATTCCAAAGATGACCATGGAATCTCGGTGATTCCACAACGCACCCCCAATTTTAGCCTGGTTGCGCTCGAAAATACCAGCGTCTATTTCAAATGTTGACTTTGAATCATTGAAAATTACACCAGCTCGTTCTTCCGCTGAATTGTTCTTAAATAAAACATCTCTAACCCACATGTACCCTCGATTGTAGCAAACGGCACCATCCAAAAAACACTTGCAT
>ERZ807291.4245-NODE-4245-length-19242-cov-7.596967_pt1 | contig 19242 bp, 19 predicted proteins | sample MGYA00521257_ERZ807291 | MGnify/ENA primary metagenome ERZ807291 (study PRJEB31413, sample SAMN03169783) | marine metagenome | biome: Marine; feature: Water; material: Subsurface seawater | place: North Sea | collected 2011-04-28 | depth 1 m m ... | reverse complement strand
AATAAGGTATATGTAGATTTCTATAAAACATTAGTTAAAACAGTATTGTCGCAAGACTTTGACTTTACTAAGCTCGGCAACTTTCTAACATCGCCATACTTTAATACAGTAAAGAAATATGCTGACGGAAAACTGACAAGCAAAAACATCGAGATTAATCGAAAATATGACAAATACGTAAAAGGACTTATATGAAAGCAACTTTAAAAAAAGCAATACAAAAAGATTTACTGCACCCTAAAACTATTCTAGAAGGTACAGAAGCAGATTATCAAATTACTCTAATAGAAGAGATAAAAGAATTGCTTCACGAGCTATCGCCATTAAAAGGTCAGCCAGTAAACAGGATTAGATGGGTACGGATCGAGGAGGTTTGCCCAAACGACTACAACCCTAATTCAGTAGCTAAAAAAGAAATGGGACTTTTATATACGTCTATTAAGCATGATGGCTATACGCAACCAATCGTAACGATATATGACAACGAAAAGAAAATGTATGTAATTATAGACGGGTTTCACAGATACTATACTGCTAAGACTAATGCGGACATCCTAGAACGTAATAAAGGACGTCTGCCGATCGTAGTATTGGAAAAGGATATAAACGACCGAATGGCAAGTACGGTACGCCACAATAGAGCAAGAGGTATGCACTCAATAGCAGGAATGTCAAGCATGGTGTTTACTATGTTAGAGAACGGGTGGAGCGATAAAGAGATCTGCAACGAGTTAGGCATGGGAGTTGAGGAGTTAGTTAAGTTAAAACATATAACAGGATTCTCTAAACTATTCGCTGACGCAGAATACAATAAGGCTTGGGAATCAGCAAACCAAATACGCCTAAAAATAAAACATAAACAAGATGAAAAAACAAAGACAATTTAGATCGAGGCAAGGAAGGTCAGACAAACAATATTCAAGTAGCCTAAAGGTTATCCTTATTGCCTTTATAGCACTAATAATAATAATTTTAACACAGATATAATGGACAAAAGTAGACACATAAAAAAGGAAACACTATTAAAATCACTAGAGCAGAGCTTAGGCGTTGTAACGGTAGCCTGTAGGGAGGCGGGTATTCCTAGAAGCACATACTATAAATGGCTAAAAGAAGATTCTGTCTTTGCCGAAGAGGTGCGGGATATTGAGAATGTAGCTTTAGACTTTGCAGAGAGTAAGCTCCACAATCAAATATCAGCTAACAATACCTCAGCTACTATTTTTTACCTAAAGACCAAAGGTAAGAACAGAGGGTATGTAGAACGTCAAGAAATTACAGGAGCAGAAGGAATGCCTACTAACTTTCAAATCGAGATAATTGGATCAACTAAAGATAAAGACTAATATTGTATATGATCACTTATTAACTTCTGAAAAGAAAATAATAGTTGAGCAGGGCGGTACTAGATCAGGCAAAACATATAACATAATACTGTGGATTATATTCGAGTATTGCACTAATAACACAAACAAGGTTATTACTGTATGCCGTAAATCGTTCCCAAGTTTGCGTGCGACTGTTCTAAGAGACTTTATGAGCATATTAGAAGGTCATAACCTATACAATGAAAAGTTCCATAATAAGTCGAATTCTGAATATTATCTATTTGGAAACCTTATTGAGTTTATATCGCTTGATCAACCGCAAAAGATTAGAGGACGTAAAAGAGATCTGCTTTTTATTAATGAAGGCAACGAGTTATATTGGGAGGATTGGCAACAGCTAGTTTTTAGAACACAGGAGCGTATTGTTATTGACTTTAATCCGTCAGACGAGTATCATTGGATATACGACAAGGTACTGCCTAGAGACGATTGCGCTTTCTTTAAGACTACATACTTAGATAATCCTTTTGTCGAGGAGTCAATAAAAAAAGAGATCGAGCTTCTTAAAGATACTGACGAACAGTATTGGCAGATATACGGATTAGGCGAAAGGGCTGCAAGTCGAAGCACCGTATTTAGATACGCTGAGGTTTCACATATTCCAGAAGACGCAGAGCTAGTAGCATACGGAATGGACTTTGGTTTTTCTAATGATCCTAGTACGCTTGTTTCAGTTTATACTAAAGACATAAACCTGTATGTAAAAGAGCATCTATATAGAACCGCTATGACGACTACTGACATACATAAATTCCTGTTAAGCGAGAAGCTAGAGAACAAACCTATATACGCCGATAGTGCAGAGCCTAGACTTATTGAGGAGCTAAGACGCATGGGACATAACATTTTTCCAAGCCTAAAAGGTAAAGACTCTGTTAATGCAGGAATAGATCTATTAAAACGATACAAGATAAATATACTGTCAACGTCTAGTAATGCTATATCAGAGTTTAGAAACTATAAGTGGAAAGAAGACAAGACTGGTGCTTTACTGAATACGCCTGTAGATGACAACAATCATATAATCGATCCCTGTCGCTATGCTACATATTCGATACTGTCCAAGCCTAGATTCGGGACTTATGCAATTAATTAAAAAAAGTTATTAAATTATTTGTATTATAACTTTATTGGTTATATATTAGCTAAATATTAATAACTAAATAAACAGAACATGAGAACATTAGACAGGTACAAGCAAAATTTATCGATTAGAGGAAACCAAGTATGGAGCTATACAACGCACGTAGCAACCATAGACGGCAACGATCTTTATCAATTAGGATATTGGTCGCAGACTACACAGAAACACATTAACTATGTGGCAGATCAATTAGATTTAATTTTACATAGATAACATGAAAAACAGTAGAGCAGCCAAATTAGGCAGACAGTTTAAAAAACTACAGAACATAATGCTAGTAATAATACCAGGCTATTTTATTGGCAGAATATTAATCAGTATAATTTTTAACATATAAACCATGAGCAGATTCTTTGATTACGATACACCGCCAGAAGAACCCGAATACAGTTGTTCGCACTGCGAAAAGCCGTTATACGAAAACAAGCACTATTGCAGTAATAGTTGCTTCGAGGCAGACATGATGTAAAGTACCAGTAGAGGCAAAAGGTCTAGACGTAGATCATAATATTAATTACATCACAAGGGGGGTATACCATAACCCCTCTTTTTTAATTGAAACATTAACACAAAGTTTATCAAAAAAAACGTTATATATATATGAAGATCAATATTAAAATACCGACATCGCTTAAAGAAATTACTTTAAGACAGTATAAAAAATACTTGAAAATTCAAGACACAGTAAAAGATCCTAGATTTTTAAATGCTAAAATGATTGAGATTCTGTGTAATGTCAGACTAGAGGATGTAATGCTTTTAAAGCTCTCAGACTCGCAGGAGATAGTTTCGATACTGTCTAACCTATTTGACAAAAAACCCGCTCTAGTGACTCGCTTTAATCTTAACAAGGTAGATTATGGCTTTCATCCCGAACTAGACGAAATGACTCTTGGCGAATACATAGACCTAGATACCTTTATTGGAGACTGGGACAATATGGAAAAGGCTATGAATGTTTTATATAGACCTGTCGTTGTTAAGTTAAAAGACCGTTACAATATAGAAGAGTACAGACTAGGGACAGAAGGTGTTTTATTAGATATGCCGATGGACGCGGTTATGTCATCAATTTTTTTTTTCTGGAATTTAGGACTCGAATTATCGAAAACTATGACGAACTCTTTGGACAGCAAGGAGGCAGAGATCTTGACGCAGTATCTCAATTCTCAAAAAAGTGGGGTTGGTATCAATCACTTTATGGACTCGCTACAGGGGACATTACAAGAATTGAAAATATCACTAAATTAAATATGCATGAATGCTTTATGATGCTATCGTTTATGAAAGACAAAAACGAACTCGAAGCAAAACAAATTAAAAAGAAGTTTAAATAATGGCAAATCAAGGTGTTAGAGGTTTTTTCCAATTAACGGAAACTATAAAAGCAGAGTTACTAAAAGACGTAAATATTAACACAGTAACTACTGGCGATATTACAGACGTAAATCTAAACAAGCAAGACATCTTTCCATTAGGACATATCATTATAGATAGCGTAACAGACGAGGAGCAAGTGCTGAGGTTTAATATGACGATCCTAGCATGTGATATAGTTAATCAATCTAAAGATCTAACGGTAGACAGGTTTACAGGAAACAACGATGTTCAGGATATTCTAAATACGCAACTAGCAGTCCTAAACAGGCTGACGCAGAGATTAAGAATGGGAACTTTATATACTGATATGTATCAGCTAGATGGTACGCCTACCTTGACACCTTTCTATGATCGTTTCGAGAATCAGTTAGCGGGATGGTCAGCTAGTATTACAGTATTAATCTATAACGACATATATATCTGCTAATGGATTTTACAAATTTAGAAGAGGTCTTAAATAAATACGCAAAGTACGTTGTACAACAAGCTAAGTCTAATCTAGCAAAAGACGGCAAAGGCTCAGGCGTATTATACGAGTCAGTTAAATATACCTTAGAAAAAGAAGCAGACCTGTTTCTACTGGACTTTCTAATGGAGGACTACGGAATATATGTCGATGAAGGAGTTAAGGGCGCAAACCCGTCTCTAATTAAGGGCGGTATTCAGAAAGCTCCAATAAGCAAGTTTAAATACACGAACAAAATGCCTCCAATGCAAATATTAGCTAATTGGGCAAAGAGTAAAAACATAAGATTTAGAAACGCTAAAGGGCAATACGCAAAAGGTAGCAATAGAAGTATGGGGTTTGTATTACAGAAGAGCATATTCGCTCAAGGATTAAAGCCAAACTACTTTTTTACAAAGCCCTTTAACAAAGGAATAAAAACACTAAGCCCAGAACTTGCTGAATCATTCATTTTAGATATTGAAGACGCAATAATACTAGGACAAAAAAGATAAACTATGCCAACAAATTACGCACTAAGAACTCCGTTATATGCCAAAGCACAAAGCTCAGGATCAGCAACAGCCTCAGCTAAATTATTAGTTATAGTAAACTCTGTTACTGTTTACACGGTAGTCAAAGAGGCAACACAAAACGTAGATGTTATATTTGAAGTTGGCGAATTATTACGGGATTATCTAGATATTATATTGACAACCACTCCTCAAAAAATAAGCTTTGTAACTAACATACAATTTTTTAATCAACCTAACGCAGAAGGAACAGCTCAAGGTTCGCCTGTAAACACAATATCAGGAGACGGTTGGGAGGCTTATTCTGTTTTTACTGACGGGACAAACAGCGTTATTCCTTTTAGTAACAGAACCAGACCGACATGGCTATTAGCAAAGTCATATCCAAATACCTCAGCGACTCTAAATGACGATTATTATATATATGTACCAATAGGAAAAACGGGATCTGTGAGTTGGGTATCTTATAACGGGACGGTTGCTAATGCCCTTTATAATAGTACACAAACAACCCTTACACCTACAGGCGGAATACAGCTAAATATAGTTAGAGTAGACTGCACAAAGTATGGTGTTGGAAACAAGATTACTTTTATAAATAGATACGGTGTTATGCAGGATCTTTGGTTTTTCTTAAAAAAATCAGACTCAATATCTAGATCAAACGAAAACTATCAGTCAAACACCCTTACAGCTACCGCAACTTATTCCGATACTAACGCACCTAAAAAGCTGTTTAATACTCAGGCAAAACAAACTAGAACATTGTCAAGCGGTTACTATCCCGAATGGGCAAACGAATACTTTGAGCAACTACTATTAAGCGAGTATGTATGGCTTACAAGAGATGTGCCATGGAGCGGTCAAACCGAGTCGATTCCTGTAATAGTTAAAACATCAAACATATCATTTAAAACGTCAGTAAACGATCGGTTAATAGAATATACCATGGAATTTGAAGACGCTTTTGATTACATAAACAACGTAAGATAAATGCAAGAATTACAGCTATATATAGAAGGTCAAAGAATAGAGCTTTTTAAAGACGAATCAGTTTCTATTACTCAGACTATTCAGAATGTAAAAGATATTGCAAAGATATTTACTTCATTTACAAAGACCTTTTCTGTACCTGCTACTAAAACCAATAATAAGATTTTTAAGCATTATTACAACTATAACATTGTAGACGGTTATGATGCAAGGATTAAAAAAAACGGTATTATTGAGCTTAATTTTTTACCATACAAAACAGGTCGAATAAAGCTAGAAGGGGTTGATCTTAAAAACAACTTAGCGCATACATATAGAATTACGTTCTTTGGAAACACAGTAGAATTGCCTGATATTTTAGGGGATGACAAACTAGGATCATTATTCTTTGCCAGTAGCGATTATACGCAGACTTATAATCAGCAAACTATTAAAGCGTTCTTTGCATCTCAACAAGGAAACGGCAAATTAATTGTTCCCTTTATAACGCATACACAAAGGCTGTTTTATAACTCTTCTACTACAAACGTTAATAATCTACATTATAATCAAAATTCTCAGCAAGGGGTTTATTATGATCAGTTAAAATTCGCTCTAAGACTATATGAGATAATACTAGAAATTGAAACGAAATATACTACTGCAAACGGTTATGCAAATAATATAGTTTTCTCAAGAGATTTCTTTAGCACTAGTAATCCAGAATTCTATAACCTCTATATGTGGTTGCATCGTAAGAGCGGTTATGTTCAAGCACCTCAGCAGATTGTAAACTATACTACTTCGACATCGGGTTGGTCGCCTCAAGGAATAGACAATATTATTACTAGCTTTAATACTATTGTAGTTCCCGCATCTGCAATTACAAACCCAAACGCTATAATTGATAATCAACTAACAGTAACTCCAGCATCAGGAAATTCGCAAGAATATCAAGTACAAGTAAGAGAATCAGGAAACGTTATATTTACATCTACTGCTAGGACAGGAACAACGAACATAAGCCTACAGTATTTTGTTCCAAACGGAGTTTATACAGTAACTATCTTGCACACTACACAGGTTAATTTCTCAGGGATCTCTTGGTTTTTTGAAGGCTTTACTAGAAATACGGGACAAGCTCCTGTAGGTTGGGTAAAGACAGTAACTATAGGTGCTTTTAATGCTGTTACGGAATTTGATTTTATCGTTGCTGAGCAGATCCCTGACGTTAGTATAATGTCGTTTCTTACTGGTCTTTTCAAGATGTTTAATTTAGTCGCTTATGTAGACGATGAGGGCACAATAGTAGTTAGACCTTTAGACGGGGCAGCGGGGGTTGATTATAGTTACTATACTTCTGCCGACATTAACGGAAACGATGCGCCAGTAAATTATAATATATCAGAATATGTTGATGTAACCAAAAGTCAAGTAAACGTAGCCCTGCCTTACAAGGAAATTATATATAGATATGAAGGAACTGGAACGTTTTTAGCTAAACAGTTTCAACAGCTAGACGGTCGAGCTTGGGGATCTTTGCCCTATATAGGAGGCACGAATAGTGACGGAACAGGCGGGATTAATTATAACGCATCGACTAAATTATATGAAGTTAAAGTTCCTTTTGAGCACATGCAATATGAGAGACTTTTAAACGGAAGCAACGGAGCTTTAATAGATCCAATGTGGGGATGGTCTGTAAACGAAAACGCTCAATCCTATATAGGTAAGCCTTTGATTTTTTATGCGACTTTAAAAACGAACGGCACGCCTATTAGCTATCAAACATCGACAACGGGAACTGGCAAGGTTTCTGTCAACGCTTACTGGATTCCTAGCAACAGTCTTTATTTAGATGCTACTCAAGGTACTCAAAACATAAACTTTGCATTTGAACAAAACGAGTATCAACAATCTCAGAACTTTAACGACACCTTATTTGCCGATTATCATAGTCAGTATATAATAGATGTATTTAATAGAAGCCGAAGGATTACTAAAGTGTCAGCTATTTTGCCATTAAAGATTTTATTTAATTTTAAACTTAATGACACGTTTACAATAAACAGCAGAAATTATATAATTAATTCTATAACGACAAACCTGCAAAACGGTAAAAGCGAAATGGAGCTATTAAATAAAGTCAGTAACTATTCGCTATCAATACAGAACATAACGTATCAAGGTACAGGAGGAGGCATACTATGGTATAGATCCTCTATTGGTATTGCTCCTAATTTAAGCGTTGGAGACTATGTATATACAAACAAAGAGCTTACAACAACACCTAGTTCTGGAAGCTATACACAAGCAGGATCTGCAGAAAACAGCACATTTTGTTCTGCAGGTTATCAAGGATTAATAGTTGTAGACTCAAACGGAAAAATAACAAGCAAAACTTGCGGACAACCATGATAAAAAATATAATCGAATTACTACAATTCTCAAAAGGAGAGACAGAGAACATACGAATTGCACAAGGAAAATATGCCTTGCCTAAAGACTTTAAGTCAGGATTTAAACTTATTAAAAAAACAATACTATGGAAGTAAAAGAATATAGTTTAAAGGTATCTACTGAACAGGCGCAAAAGAACGTTGAAGATCTTAACGAAAATTTAAAGATCCAAGAGGACTTGCTTTTTGACTTAGAAAAGGAATTAAGAGGATATGAAAAGGAGCTAAAGAAAACATCTAAAACAGACTTAGCTGCAAGGAAAGCGTTAAATGATCAAATTGCTAAAACTAAAGAACAGCTAGGAGACGAAAGACAGGGTTTAAAAGAGCTAAACAAAGAGCGTAAAAAAGCTAATGAGGAGTTAAAAGAAGCAGAAGAAAACGCTGCAGATTACGGTGGTGTTATCGGCATGGTAGATCAAAAGACTGGCGGTCTTATATCAGGCATACAAGGGATGACGAAGTCAATAGGCGGTGCTACAAAAGGTTTTAATCTTATGAAGATTGCCATTATCGGAACTGGTATTGGTGCTTTACTAATTGCTTTAACGTCATTAAGTGCAGCCTTTACATCGTCAGAAGAAGGGCAGAATAAGTGGAATAAAATAATGGGCATATTAGGTGCTACTGTTTCTGTGTTTACAGACAGACTAGCGTCATTAGGAAACTTTTTAATTAGTGTTTTTGAAAATCCTAAACAAGCACTCATCGACTTTAAAGATGCATTCGTCGAAAATATAACCAATAGAATTTCTAGTGCTATTGATACATTAGGCTTTTTAGGTAGTGCTATTAAAAAGGTGTTTAGTGGCGATTTTTCTGGAGCTATGGAAGATGCAAAGTCAGCAGGTACTTCTTACATAGATACTATGACAGGCGTTAAAGATACTATCGGAAAAGTATCAGACTCTGTTAAAGGATTAGCAACAGAAATAATAAAAGAAGGCAAGGCTGCAGGTAAGGTAGCAGATCAAAGAGCAGCGGCAGATAAGCTAGACAGAAAGTTAATTGTAGAAAGAGCAGAAGCCGACAGAAAAAGAGCAGAATTATTAGAAAAATCAGTTGACAAAGAGAAATTTTCTACTAAAGAAAGGATTGAATTTTTAAAAGAGGCAGGCAGATTAGAAGAGGAGATAACTCAAAAAGAAATTAAGGCTGCTCAACTAAGATTAAGCGCAAAACAAGCAGAGAACGCTCTAGGAGACTCTACAAAAGAGGATCTAGAAGAGGAGGCTAACTTAAAAGCCAATTTAATAACTCTTGAAACAGCCCGACTAGGAAAACAAAGAGAGATTACAAGTCAAGTAATAGCGTTTAACGCAGAAGCATTAGCAGCCGACAAAGCTAAGTCAGACGAAGAGATAGCAAACGCAAAAGCGGTACAAGACTTTAAAGACTCTTTGCGTATAAAAGACAAAGAAAATAAGTTTGCAGAAATAGAAGCAGAAAAAGAAGCAAGACTACTCGCATTAGAAGAGCTTAAATTATCAGAAGAGGCGAAACAACAAATGATCTTAGATGTTGAACAGGCATTTAAAGAAAAAAAGAAAATAATAGAAGAGGAGGAGGCAGAGGCATTAGCTGTTGAAAAAGAAGCGTTTTTAGAGGCTCAACTAGGCGAAGAGGAGTTGGCACTAGAGAAGCAAAGACAAATGGCTTTAGACGAGCTTACAAGGTTCGGTGCGACACAAGAAGAGATGGCTGCTATAAATGCTAAATACGATGCATTAGAAACGGAGCAAGACGAAATTAAAAGAAATGCTGAAATTAGTATGGCTCAACAAACCTTTGCAAGTATCGCTAATTTATTAGGCGAAAATTCAAAGGCAGGAAAAGCAGCCGCAATAGCCTCAGCGTTAATAAATACATATCAAGGTATAACGGCAGAACTAGCAACTAAAACAGCGACTCCTTGGGGTATTGCTTTAAAAATAGCGAACATAGCAACGGTCGCATCTATCGGTTTTAAGTCTGTAAAGGACATCATGAAGACAAAGCCAAAAGCTTCTGGAGGTGGAGGCACACCGTCATCGCCATCATATTCGGCAAGATCAGGATCAGAGCCTGTACCACCTATGGCTTCTGTACCACCCGCTTTTAATACAGTAGGGGCAGGAGATACGAGTCAGTTAGCAGACGCTATCGGAGGACAGAGTCAGCAACCAATACAAACTTATGTAGTAGCAAATGATGTAACTACTGCACAGAGTTTAGAGCGCAATATAGTCTCGGGTGCTACAATAGATTAACAAATTTTTTAATTTTAAACGTTATATATATATGAGAATAGTAGAACTAATACTTGACGAAGAGCAAGAAGAGGGTGGAATCGAAGCGATCTCGATTGTAGAAAGCCCTGCAATAGAGTCTGATTTCGTGGCTTTAAATAATCAAGAGATTAAACTAGCGGAAATTGACAAGGATAAAAGAATTTTATTAGGTGCTTTATTGATACCTAATAAACCAATATACAGAAAAGGGGATGAAGGCGAATACTACATTTTCTTTTCTAAAGACACAATAGTAAAAGCATCACAAATGTACCTGCGAAACGGGTATCAAAACAGTACGACTCTTGAACACGATCAGGCATTGAAGGGCTTGACGTTAGTCGAGAGTTGGATTGTTGAAGACAAGGTACAGGACAAATCTAGAAAGTATGGATTAGATGTCCCTGTAGGAACTTGGATGGGTGCTGTAAAAGTAAACAATGATGAAATATGGAATGAATATGTTAAAACTGATAAAGTCAAAGGTTTTTCTATTGAAGGCTATTTTGCTGACAAAATGGAACGCCCTAAAGAAAAGATCAAAGAGGATATGTCAAAAGACGAAATAATCCTAAACAAAATAATAAACATTTTAACTACTGAGGATGCAAAGAAATAAGAAAGGGAATCAAGCAATTTTTATACCTAGCAGAACATCGCCTACTAATAGTGGCAGGGCTTGTTTATGTTGGGATCAGAATACTTATTCTAGATCTTGTTGTGATGGCTCTGTAAGGGCTCAAGGCATCGGAGTTATAACAAGAACCTGAGTGAAAATACAAATTTTAATTTTTTAACCGTTATATATATAATATGAAATCAACTGAAATGATCAATCAAATTAAGACGCTTTTAAACATCGAGGTAAAACTTGAAGAGATGAAGCTAGAAAATGGCACTATAGTAAGTGCTGAATCCTTTGAAAAGGGAAAAGAAATCTTTATCGTTACAGACGATGAGAAAGTAGCAATGCCTGTCGGCGAGTATTTACTTGAAGATGGAAGGTTAGTCGTTGTAGCCGAAGAGGGTATGATCGATGACGTTAGAGAAGTCTCTGACGAAGTTCCACAAAAAGAATCTAAAGACGGCGAAGAGATTACTGAAGATCTTGAAAAGGAAGAGGACGATTTAGGAGATGACAAGAAAGACAAAAAAGAAGACATGGGCTATGTTACAAAAGAAGAGCTTTCTTCTGCAATAGGAGAGATTAAAGCTACTATTGACGAAATCAAAGAAATGATGCAGCCTAAAGAAGAGGACTTGTCAGAAGAGTCTAACACCCTTAAAAGCAGAACAGTTAAAGAAGAGTTTTCTGAAGCTGCAGCTAAGCCAATCAAACATAATCCAGAATCTGAAACAGCTCAAAAAACAAGAGTAGAATTTGGAAAAGGTAAATTTTCAACAACACTAGACAGAGTATTAAATAAATTAAATAAATAAAATATGAGCAATCTAAAAAACGTACAATTAGCAACTGCGGTTAATATCACTACAACTTATGCGGGGGAATTCGCAGGAGAGTATATAGCAGCGGCATTATTATCTGCATCAACTATTGACGATGGAGGTTTAACAGTAAAAGCGAATATCGCTTACAAAGAGGTAATTAAGAAACTAGCAACAGGCGCATTAGTAACTGCTGCAGGATGTGATTTTGTACCGAACTCTTCTGTAACACTTACAGAGAGAATTATCCAACCAGTTGAATTGCAAGTAAATTTACAGTTATGTAAGTATGACTTTGTAAACGATTGGGAGGCACAACAAATGGGCTACGGTTTAGGTCAAACTTTACCACCTAAATTCTCTGACTTTATGATCGCTCATGTAGCGGCAGAAGTTGCACAAAATACAGAGTTCTGTATATGGCAAGGAGATACTGCTGCAGCAACTAATAACTCTTTCGACGGTTTTGAAAAACTAATTGCAGCTAGTGCAGCGGCAGGAGATATTCCAGCAGGTCAGCAAGTTGCAGCAGTAGCAGGAGGATTAAATGCAGGAAATATTATTGCAGAACTATCTAAAGTAGTTGACGCAATACCTTCTAGCCTTTATGGAAAAGAAGATTTATTTATGTATGTCGGATCTGCTGCAGCTAAATTCTATGTTCAAGCATTAGGAGGATTTGCAGCTAACGGATTAGGAGCAAATGGTGTAAACGCACAAGGTACTCAATGGTGGAACAACGGATCTTTAACTGTAAACGGTGTTAAGATATTTGTTTGTCCAGGAATGAGTGCTAACAAAATGTATGCAGCTCAACGTAGCAACCTATATTTTGGAACTGGAATTTTAAACGACACGAATGTTGTTAAGGTTTTAGATATGGCAGATTTAGACGCTTCAAACAACGTTAGAATGGTAATGAGATTTACATCTGCTGTTCAGTTTGGCATCGCTTCTGACTTGGTAGAATACGCTTAAAATAATTAACTAATCAAATTTAAAGGGGTAGGTTCTGCCTACCCTTTTTTATTTAAAATAATATAAAATAATATGGCTTGTACATTAAATACTGGACGTAAAGTCCCATGTAAAAGTGCCTTTGGAGGCATAAAAACTGTGTTTATGGCTGACTTCGGAGACATTACTGGGTTAACTATTGACGCTACTACTAAAGAGGTTACTGCATTAACAGGATCGCCTACTTGGTATCAATATGATGTAAAAGGAAACTCATCTTTAGAAACGACAGTAACGTCATCTAGAGAAAATGGGACAACTTTTTATACTCAGACATTAAATTTAACGCTTACTTTCTTAGACGCACAGACTCAAGCAGAACTACAAACAGTAGCTGTAGCAAGACCTTACGTTGTCGTTGAGGATTACTACGGAAACAGTTTCCTATGTGGATTTGAAAACGGAATGGAATTAACGGGCGGTACTGTAGTAACAGGAGCTGCGGCAGGAGATCTGTCAGGCTTTACGATTACTATGGAAGGCATGGAAGAGAGAGCACCGTACTTTTTAACTACGGCTGTAACATCTTCGGCAGCACAAATAGATCCTACTTTGACTGCACCTCCAGTACCAGGATCATAATAATTAGTTTTTTGGTTATAAAATTAAGCACTCTTTACGGGGTGCTTTTTTTTTGTTATGGCTAATTTAACAAAATCAGTCTTTTTTTACGTTATATAAGTGTATGATAATCTTAACAACATCCGCATCAGCTCAAGAATTAAAAGTTATTCCAAGAGAATACGCTGACTCATATACAATGACTGTTCGTGATGACAGTACTAACGTAGTTAAGAGCTACGATATTACTACGGCAGGGAACGCAGTAGCGACAGTAGGAAACTACCTGACTTTTAACGCTACGTTTAATCCTGTTTTAGTTGAAAATCATTTCTTTGATCTAAGACTATTTATTGATTATAATTTTTGGAATACTAATTATAGTTTATGGGAATTATATGACGTTAAATGGAACACCGACGACGGTCAAGTAGTAGATATTTTTAATGACAAGATATTCTGCACAGATCAAGACGTCGATCAGTTAAATCAAAACGACTATTACAAATTAAACAAAGACCAATTCACTTTTTACAACGGCTTTGATAACACTTATACAGTTAGATGAAAAAAACAAGATTAAGAAACGATAAAGGACAGTTTAAAAAAGAGCCTAAAGCGTCAAAAGTATCAGAGTTTGGTTTTGTAAACCTTAGCACCTATACGAGTCCAGAGATTAAAGAGGTAAACGGCGAAGAGTGGATCGAATACGGAGCAGATAACAACTATTTTCAATACTTAATCGACAGATATAACGGCAGTCCTACTAATAACGCTGCAATAAACGGTATTAGCCAAGCTATTTATGGCAAAGGTCTTAACGCTACGGACGCAAGTAGAAAGCCTAATGAGTACGCTCAGATGATCTCTCTGTTTAAGAAGGATGTCGTTAGAAAACTATGCTACGATCTAAAGTTAATGGGACAATGTGCTATACAGGTTATATATGCTAAGGGCAGAAAGAAAATAGCACAGCTAGAACACATGCCAATAGAGACGCTTAGAGCTGAAAAGTGTAATGACGACGGCGATATACCTGCGTATTACTATTTTAAAGACTGGGCTAACATTAAAAGAAGCGATACGCCTCTAAGAATACCCGCATACGGTATGTCAAAAGAGGATATTGAGATATACTACATTAAACCTTACAAGTCTGGTTTTTACTATTACTCTCCTGTCGATTATCAAGGAGGTTTGCAGTACGCAGAGCTAGAAGAGGAGGTTTCTAACTACCATTTAAACAATATAATGAATGGATTAGCTCCTAGTATGTTAATTAACTTTAATAACGGGACACCAAATCAAGAGGAACGAGCTTTAATCGAAAGTAAGATTGCAAGAAAATTCTCAGGATCTAGTAATGCAGGTAAATTTATCCTAGCATTTAACGATAATAAAGAAAGCTCGGCAGAAATAAGCCCTGTACAATTAAGCGATGCGCATAATCAATATCAGTTCTTATCAGAAGAAGCGCAATCTAAAATACAAGTAGCGCATAGGGTTGTATCGCCTTTTTTATTAGGTATTAGAACAAGTACAGGATTTTCTAGTAATGCAGACGAGATTAAAACAGCGTCTTTACTTATGGATAATACCGTTATAAGACCGTTTCAAGAGCTTTTAATAGATTGTTTTGATAATATACTAGCTTACAACGACATTAGTTTAAACCTTTATTTTACAACGTTACAACCACTAGAATTTACAGAGGTTGATAGCACGATACAAGACAAGGAAGACATAGAAGAGGAGACAGGAGTCGAAATGGAGCGTTTTAGTCTTAAAAAAATAGACGGAAAACAGGCATACAAAACAAAAGAAGAGGCTATTGCAAAGGCAGAAGCTGATGGTTGCGGAGGTTATCATGAACACGAGGTTGAGGGTGTAGTATATTACATGCCTTGCGAAAATCATGATGACGCTATTGATTTAAAAGCTCCATGTTGGGATGGTTACGAGCAATACGGAACTAAAATGAAGGACGGAAAAGAAGTCCCTAACTGTATTCCTGTAAAAGCCTGTAATCATGAAAAGCTATCAAGCGACAACGTTAAAATAGTCTTAGGATCTCTAGGAAAGACAGGCGTAAAAATGGATGACAACTGGGAGGTTGTAGACGAATTAGACGAAGAGTCAGAATACAGTAATGAGGATTGGGCAAGTTTCTTAATAAAGGAAAAGCCAGAAACTACATTATCAAAGATTAAAAAGATTGTAGGGTTAAACAAAGACTATGTTCCATCTAAAAACAGCGGATCTGCATATAGTGATTTAGATTCTAAAAACGGATTATACAAGATTAGATATAAATATGCACGAGGCATGAGTAAATCAGGTAAGTCTAGAGACTTCTGTACGCAAATGATGGAGATGAGCAATAAGGGTATTGTGTGGCGTATTGAAGATATTGACAAAGCAAGTTATTTTGACGATGTAAACGTAGAATTTAGACATAAGCCTAGCATGGATTATAACATCTTTGAATTAAAAGGCGGTGTATTCTGTCAACACAAATGGGTGCGTGTATTATATAGGCTAGAAAGCCAAACAGAGGTATCTAAGAACTTAGGCAACTACAAAAAGACTAGAACTATCCCGAAATCTTATTTGCGTTCGCCTAGAGGCTCTAAAAAGGCAGGAATAGCAACAGACAGACAAGCAGGAAGAGGAGTATATCCTAAATAACATAAATTATGGCAACAGTATTATTTATAAATAGAACAGATCTTGTAAGAAATTCGATTATTGACGGAAACGTTGATACTGACAAATATATTCAGTTTATTAAACTGGCTCAAGAGATCCATATTCAAAACTACATGGGTACAAAGATGTACGAAGGTCTAACTGCAGCCATGCCTAATATTGATCAACCCGCAAACGCTAGATGGAAAAATCTATTAGATGATTACATCGTTTCTATGCTTATTTGGTTTGCTCAAGTTGATTATATTCCTTTTGCTAGTTATCAAATACGCAACGGAGGTATGTTTAAACACCGATCAGAGAACGCAGAGACGGTTTCTAAAGAAGAGGTCGATTATCTAGTTGAAAAAGCTAGAACTAACGCTGAATGGTATTCTAGGAGGTTTATTGATTACATGAGTTTTAATCAAACCCTATTCCCTGAGTACACTAGCAACACAAACGACGATATTTATCCGTCTTACGACGCAACATTTAACGGTTGGGTTCTATGACATATAAGATAAAAAAGGAAAACATTAAGAAATTAAAGATCTTCTTAAAAAAGGTCAAAAATAACAAAACAAAAAAAGAAAAGAATGGCAACTCTATTTAACACTAAAATATCTCAAACCTACGAAGGTCTGATTAAGACGTTTGATAATGCAGCAATTACTGCGACGCTAAAAGAGCTTACAGACGGATCTGGAAACCAGTCGGGTTTATACATGAATACGGCAGGGGATTTTAAAGTAACGAATATTTTAGAATGGGGATCGCTTAAAGATACAGGCACAGGAGTTACAATAACTCGTTTCGTAACTTCTACTGACGGCATAGAGAATTTTGATAATAACACGTCTCTGCCTACATCGGCTGCCGTAAAACTATACGTTGATTCTAAATTTGCTACGTCAGACACTTTACAAGAGGTTTTAAGTTTTGGGAATACTACTAGCGGACATGATATTGTAGTTTCTGCTAATGATGACATTACGTTTACTGATTCTAGTAAAGCAATATTCGGAGCAGGATCTGACTTTGAGATTTTTCACAACGGAACTTCTGATTTTATAGTCGCTAAATCGCCTTACAATATATTTGAAGCACAAAATCATATATTTAGAAATATTGCACAAAATAAAGATTATGCTAAATTTTTAGGCAATAGTAGTGTGGAATTATATTGGAATGGAATACTAAAATTTCAAACCTCAGAGACAGGAGCAACATTAGCAGGTAGACTTTCAGGATTAACTAATCCCTCACTAGCACAGGACGCTGCTACTAAATCCTATGTAGATGGATTAGATGCAGGAAGCAACTTAGATATAACAGATGGTACAACCGCAGGAGCAGTAAACTTAAACACTCAATCATTAAGCATTCTAGGAACGACTAACGAGATAGATAGTGTTGTAAGTGGTCAAAGTGTAACGATCGGATTGCCAAGCTCAATAAGCACAAACCTAGTTGGAGACGTTACAGGAAACGTTACAGGAAATGTAACAGGAGATTTAACAGGTAATGTAACGACAACATCTGTTCTTGCTAATGGTGTTACAGCGACAACTCAAGCATCGACTGATGACTCAACAAAAGTAGCTACAACAGCTTATGTAAAAGGTTTAAATAATGCTTCTGATTTAGATTTTAGTGCAGACGGTATATCTACAGGAGCAGTAAATCTTAATAGTCAAGTTTTTTCAGTAATAGGAACAGCAAACCAAATAAATTCTATAGCATCTGGACAAAGAATAACCTTGTCGTTTCCAACTACAGGTATTACATTACCTGATGGCTCTTTAGCTACTACACAAACAGCATTAGATAATAGTACAAAGGTTGCGACTACTGCCTATGTAGATACTTCGGCAGGTTTATATTTGCCTTTAGCAGGTGGAACTATGACTGGAAATACTATTCATAACGATAGTGTTAAAAGTTTATACGGAACAGGAAGTGATGCAGAAATATATCATGACGGAACTGATTTTATTGTTAGAAACAGTACAGGTAATTTAGAAATAAACCAAGGTGCAGTTAATCAATCTATAATATTTAAAACGTCTGATAACTTTGCTTTAGATGTAACCGCTTTAACGATCTCAGACGACGGCAATATAAGCACAGGAGCGTCAGTAACGATTGCGGGAGATCTTACGGTAAACGGCACAACAACGACTATAAACACGCAAACACTATCAGTCGAAGATCCGTTAATAGAACTAGCTAAAGATAATGCAGCAAATTCAATAGATATTGGATTCTATGGAAAATATAATGACGGTAGCACGAAATATTTAGGACTGTTTTCTGACGCTTCTGACTCTAATAAATTTAAACTGTTTAAAGGATTAGGTACTGCTCCGACAACAACCGTAAATACATCGGCAGGAGGTTATGAAGCAGCAGATTTATTAGTAGCAGGTTTAGAAGCAAGTTTAGTTACATCAAGCGGAAACGTAATTGCAACAGGAGACGTAATTGCAAATACTCATTTTAATTCAAGTGATACAAATGCAACATTATCAACTACAGGAGCAGGAACTGTATTTTTAAGACCTAACGGAAAATCAGATCCAACAGGTCAGCTTACAGTAACCTCTAATGGAGTTGTAACAGCTTCAAATAATATAGTAACGAGTGGAACTAATGCAACTGTTTTTGCAGATAGATTTTCAGGTATTTCTACAGGTGTTGTATTAGGAACAACAGGAGCAGGAACAATATTTTTAAGACCAAGCGGTGTTGGAGCAACTAATTTTCAATCTCAATTCTCAACAAGTTTAGCGACTATAGGAACAAGTTTAACTGCTGCAGGAAGCGTAGCTGCATCAGGAGTATTAATGTCTACTGTAAGTAGCTCACAAACTAATTTAGGAACTGCAAGCGGTGGTTTTGTAAAGTTATATAACACGAGTAATACCGATAATAAT